>JAESGX010000058.1_pt1 | contig 219237 bp, 223 predicted proteins | sample 9269801 | NCBI WGS metagenome assembly JAESGX01 (sample SAMN16773122, study PRJNA677054) | algae metagenome | isolation source: Pleurocapsa minor GSE-CHR-MK-17-07R and co-occurring heterotrophs from wet... | place: USA: Lower Calf Creek Falls, Grand Staircase Escalante National Monument, UT ... | reverse complement strand
ACTTCGCTAAGCACCTCAAGGCGCTTCGATGGCGAACCCCGTTCCAATGCATCTGCGACGCTTGGCAACGCGACCCAGCACCGTTCAAAATCAACCCACACCACCTCATCCCGGGACCAAACACCTAAGCCCTTGGTGGGGGAGGTCCGGAGGGGGCGGAGCCCTCTCCGGCGCGCTACCGTGCCCGCTCGATGCAGAACGCCACGACATCCGCCAGCGCGCGCCGTTCCGGCGTGTCCGGGAAGCCCGACAGGGCGGCGAGGGCCTGGTCGCCGTAGGTGCGGGCGCGGGTGATGGTGTCGGCCAGGGCGTTGTGGCGGGTGATGAGGGTTTGGGCGTGGGCCAGGTCGGTGTCGGACTGGTCGCGGTCTTCCAGGCAGCGGCGCCAGAAGATGCGGTCTTCGTCGGTGCCGCGGGCGAAGGCGAGCAGGATGGGCAGGGTGATCTTGCCCTCACGAAAGTCGTCGCCGACGGTCTTGCCCAGGGCTTCCTGGTCGGCGCTGTAGTCGAGCGCGTCGTCCACCAGCTGGAAGGCGACGCCGAGCGCCATGCCGTAGTCGCGCAGCGCGGCCTGGCGGGCGGGCGGCTGGTTCGCGATGACGGCGCCGACTTCGGTGGCGGCGGCGAACAGCGCGGCGGTCTTGCCTTCGATGACGGCGAGGTACTGGGCCTCGGTGGTCGTGGTGTCGTTCTGCGTCATCAGCTGCAGGACTTCGCCTTCGGCGATGGTGGCCGACGCCGCGGAGAGGATTCGCATCACCTCCAGCGAGCCGTCCTGCACCATCACCTGGAAGGCGCGCGAGAACAGGAAGTCGCCGACCAGCACCGACGACTGGTTGCCGAACAGCGCGTTCGCCGAAGCCTGGCCGCGACGCAGCGCGGATTCGTCCACGACGTCGTCGTGCAGCAGCGTGGCGGTGTGGATGAATTCAATGCAGGCTGCGAGTGTGGCGTGGCGTTCGCCGCGATAGCCGCACATGCGCGCGGCGGCGATGGTCAGCAGCGGGCGCAGGCGCTTGCCGCCGGCGGCAACGATGTAGGCGGCGACCTGCGGGATCAACGAGACGTCGCTCTCCATCCGCGCGATGATGACGCGGTTGCAGGCGTCGAGGTCGTCGGCGACCAGGCGCGTGAGCGTGGTCAGCGCGTCCTCCCCCCGCGGCGCCGGCGGGGCGACAAGCGGCGTGGCGGCGGCACTCACCCTTGCACTTCTCCTGATGCGGGGGGCACCATAGTCAGCGCCCGCCGGTGCGGCAAGCGCTGGAAAACCAAGGGATTGGGGCTTGTCATGCGGGTTGTCGCCACCACCACGGACCCGGTGCGCCTGTCCTTCCTGCGTGTGCTGCTGGCCGATGCGGGGATCGATACGCTGGTGCTGGACGCGCATATCAGCGCGATCGAGGGCGGCATCGGCGCGTTTCCGCGCCGGCTTGCGGTGGCGACGGATGATGAGGCGCGTGCGCGCGCCGTGCTGACGGAGGCCGGCGAGGAGACCGCGTGAGCGAGACCTCGGACGACCGGCTGCTGGGCGGGCGGGTGCTGCTGCGCCAGCCGGTGCAGGGTTTTCGTGCGGGGTTGGATGCGCTGCTGCTGGCCGCCTTCGTGCCGGCCGCGCCCGGCCAGCGCGTGCTGGAGGCCGGCTGCGGCAGCGGCGCGGTGTTCCTGTGCCTGGCCGCGCGCGTGCCGGGCCTGTCGGTGACGGCGGTCGAGCGGGAAGCCTCCATGGCGGCGCTGGCGCGCGGCAATGCCGCGGCGAATGGAGTCGCGGCGGAGGTGATCGAGGCCGACGTCGCGGATGCCGCCATCGCGCGCGCCCTCGCGCCCTGCGACCACGCCTTCGCCAACCCGCCCTATTGGCCGGGCGGCACGCCGCCGCCTGGGCCTGTGCGGCGCGCGGCGACGCATGAGGGCGGCGCGGGCCTCGCGGCCTGGGCGGCGTTCCTGGCGGCGTCGCTGCGCGCGGGCGGCACGCTGAGCCTGGTGCTGCCGGCGGCGCGCTTCGATGCCGGGGTATCGGCGCTGCGGGCTGCGGGCTGCGGGTCGGTCACGCTGCTGCCGGTGGCGCCGCGCGCCGATGTGCCGGCCAAGCGCGTGCTGCTGCGGGCGCGCCGCGGCGGGCGCGGGCCGGCGCGCCTGCTGCCGGCGCTGGTGCTGCACGAACAGGATGGCGGGTTCACGCCGGCGGCGCAGGCCGTGCTGCGCGACGCGGCCGCGCTTGCATCGTAGCCGATCGGTCCGGTGCCGCAGGCAAGCCACCGTCGATCACGCGGCGTGCGCATTGCGCCAGTCGGTGCTCGCGAAGCGTGATCGTTGATCACCGCCGCGCCGCGCGCCGCTGCTACTGGTCCTTCACTTCCGGGTGCCGCAGCAGCCACAGCCGCTCATGCGCCGCGACCAGACTCTCGAGGTTCTTGCGGCGATTGGTGTCGGGCGAGGCGGGGCGTCGGGTGAGCATCATCTCGAGGATGCGGAGCAGGTCCTCCGCCACCTCGAAATCGCCCTGGTCGCAGGCGTGGTGGAAAGCGATCAGGATCTTGTCGGAAAGCCGTCGCGTGTGGCGCGGCGCCGGTGCGCTGCCGCGGCCGCCTTCGGACACGGACCCGTCGTCTAGGTCGTCAGACATTCAAAACCTCCGCCGCCGCGCGCCCCCAGGCCCGGGACTCTGCGCGGGTTCGGCGGTCGGACAATACCGACCGGGGCCCGGTTGCGGAACCCCGTGTCTCATAAAGCGCGAAGTTGCGATGCGATCGCGGCGGCGATCGCCTCAGGCGTCGTTTCGGGACGAAACAGGCTTCGCACGCGACCATCGGGGCCGACGAAATAGATGAAGGACGAGTGGTCCATCAGGTAGTCAGTCGAATCGCGCGGCCTGACCTTGGCGTAATACACGCGATACGCGCGTGCGGCCTGGGCGATCTGCTCGCTGCTGCCGGTCAGGCCGATCATGCGGGGATGGAAGCGCGAGACATAATCCGCCAGAGCCGCCGGCGTATCGCGCTCGGGGTCGATGGTGACCAGCACGGGCGTCACGCGCTCCCCGGCCGGGCCCAACGCGTCGAGGGCGGCGGCGATGGTGCCGAGCTCGGTCGGGCAGACATCCGGGCAATAGGTGAAGCCGAAGTACAGCAGCATCGGGCGGCCGGCGAAGTCACGCTCGGTGACGGTGCGGCCGGTGTGGTCGACCAGCGTGAACGGCCCGCCCAGCGCGACGCCCTGCGGTAGCTGGATGCCGCCGGCCGATGGCGCGGGCATCTCGCCCCCGGTCAGCGCGGCGATCCGGCGCAGGAAGGCATCGGACACGGATTCGCCGGGCGCGCGGCCGAACCAGGCGACAGCCCAGACACCGCCGATCAGCAGCACGAGGAACAACGAAAGCAGACGGATGACGCGGGTCATGCAGCGCAGATAGGCACTGCGCGCGGGTGGCGGCAAGGTGCCGCGCGGCGCCGGGCGCTGATGCGCCCGGCGCGGATTCAGCCATCGGTCAGTGGCGCACGCCCTCGATCGCGCCGTCGGGCTGGGGCGAGGAGAAGACGCTGTCCGCGAAGGCTTCCTCCCAGGTCCCGCCGGTGCTGGCCTTGGAGTATTCGGTGGCGCGGTTCTCGAAGAAGTTGGTGTGTTCGACCGCGTTCAGCATTTCATCGAGCCAGGGCAGCGGGTTCTTCTCGATGTTGTACATCGGCTCCAGGCCCAGCTGCTGGAGCCGGCGGTCGGCGATGAAGCGGATGTATTCCTTGGTCTGCGCCGCATCGAGGCCCTGCACGCCGCCCAGTTCGAAGGCCAGGTCGATGAAGGCGTCCTCGTGCTCCACGATGGTGCCGCAAATCTGGTACAGGTCGTTCTTGAGCTCGGCCGTCCAGATCTCGGGGTTTTCCTGCACGAAGGTGCGGAACAGGCGGATCACGGACAGGCAGTGCAGCGTCTCGTCGCGCACCGACCAGGACACGATCTGCCCCATGCCCTTCATCTTGTTGAAGCGCGGGAAGTTCATCAGGATCGCGAAGGACGCGAACAGCTGCAGGCCCTCGGTGAACGCCCCGAAGGCGGCCAGCGTCTTGGCGATCTCGGTCTTCGAATCGACCGAGAAGGTCTGCATGTAGTCGTACTTGTCCTTCATCTCCTTGTACTTCAGGAACGCCGTGTATTCGATTTCCGGCATGCCGATGGTGTCAAGCAGGTGGGAATAGGCGGCGATGTGGATGGTCTCGGTGTTCGAGAACGCCGACATCATCATCAGCACTTCGGTCGGCTTGAACACCTGGGAATACTGCTTCATGTAGCAGTTGTTCACCTCGACATCCGCCTGGGTGAAGAAGCGGAAAATCTGCGTGAGCAGGTTGCGCTCGCCCTCGGTCAGGGTCTTCTGCCAATCCTTGACGTCGTCGGCGAGCGGGACTTCCTCCGGCAGCCAATGGATGCGCTGCTGGGTCAGCCAGGCATCGTAAGCCCACGGATAACGGAACGGCTTGTAGACCGGGTTGGAGGTCAGCAGGTCGAACTTGATCGGCAATTCATCGGTCGCGATGCCATCAGCCATCGGTCAATCCCCCAAGCGTGCGATGGCGCAATCCTACCACGTCTGGTGGTCACAGCAATGGGCACCCGCAAGATGTAGTGTTGGCGACACGCTGCGGGGGAGGGCTTTGCCCTCCCCCGGACCCCCACCCACCAAGGGCTTAAGGCCCTTGGAACCCTCGACTTGATCGGGGGAATTGGGGAGGGGCATGGCGCACCCGTCACGTCGGTGGCACCGACGATGCCCCTCCCCAATTCCCCCGATTAAAACCCCGCGGTCCAGGGGGCCGTAGCCCCCTGGTGGGGGGAGGTCCGGAGGGGGGCAAAGCCCCTCTCCGGCAGCGCGCCCTACTCCACGCGAATCCCCGCCTCGCGCGCCACCACGGCGTTCTCGGCGATCTCGGATCGGATGCGTTGGTCGAAGGCGTCCGGTCCTTCCGCCAGCACGATTCCGCCGACGTCGACGATGCGCCGGGCGATGGCCGGGTCGCGCAGCAGCGCGATCACGTCGGTGGACACGCGCTCCACGATCGGCCGCGGCAGTCCCTTCGGCGCGATGAAGCCGTACCAGGGGCTGGTGTCGGGGATGCCCATGCCGAGTTCGTCGAGCGTCGGGAGATCCGGCAGCGTCTCCACCCGCTGGGGCCCGGCGATGGCCAGCGGGCGCAGCGCGCCCTCCCGTGCCAGGCCGATCGCGCCCGCCAGCGTGCTGAAGGTCGCGGCGACGCGCCCGGCGATCACTTCCTGCAAGGCCGGCGCGGCGCCGCGGAAGGCGACCACCGTCACCTCGATGCCCACCTTGCGGCGGAAGATCTCGGTCGCGAAGTGCCCGGAGGTGCCGTTGCCGGAGGTCGCGAAGGTCATGCCCGGTTCGCGCTTCGCCGCCGCGACCAGGTCCTGCGCGGTGCGGAGCGGCGAATTGCGCCCGACGAACAGCACCGTCGGCGAGGCATAGAGATTCACGATCGGCGTGAAGTCATTGAGCGTGTCGTAGGGCAGCCGAGCATACACCGCGGCGTTGCTGGTATGCGTGCTGGCGGCGAGGAACAGCGTGTAGCCATCCGGCGCCGACCGCGCGACGGCCTCGGAGGCGATGACCTGGCTGGCGCCGGCGCGATTCTCGATGACCACCGGCTGGCCCCAGCGCCGGCCCAGCGGGTCCTGCAGCAGGCGGCCGCCGAAATCCGTCGGCCCGCCGGCCGGAAATCCGATGATGAGTCGGACCGGCCGGTCCGGCCACTGACCCTGGGCGCGGGCAGTGCCCGCCGCGGAAAGACCGGCCGTCGCGAGCGCAAGGCTCCGCCGTGTGATCATGGACGCTTCTCCCGATGTCGGACCCTGGTGGCCCGTTCGGGAGGCAGGCTAGCGGCAGATCGCCACGGGCGTCGATGGCCCGCGCAGGTCAGCCGCGGATGAAGGCCAGCAGGTCGGCGTTCACCACATCGGCGTTGACGGTGCACAGGCCGTGGCTGAAGCCGGGATAGACCTTGAGCACGGCGCCCGGCACCAGCTTCGCCGACAGCAACGCGGAATCGGCGATCGGCACGATCTGGTCGTCCTCGCCATGCATCACCAGCGTGGGCACCGACACGGCCTTGAGGTCGTCGGTGAAGTCGGTCTCGGAGAAGGCCTTGATGCCATCGTAATGGGCCTTGGCACCGCCCATCATGCCCTGCCGCCACCAGTTCTGGATGACGCCTTCCTGCGCCGTCGCGCCCGGGCGGTTGAAGCCGTAGAAGGGGCCGGAGGGGACGTCGCGGAAGAACTGCGCGCGGTTGGCCGCGAGGGCGGCGCGGAAGCCGTCGAAGACCTCGATGGGCAGGCCGCCGGGATTGGCGGCGGTCTTCACCATGATGGGCGGCACGGCGCCGATCAGCACCAGCTTCGCCACGCGACCCTGGGGCTGGCCGTGCTTCACCGTGTAGTGCAGCGCCTCGCCACCGCCGGTCGAATGGCCGATATGCACGGCGTTCGTCAGGTCGAGCGCCTGCACCACGGCGGCAGCATCGGCCGCGTAGTGGTCCATGTCGTGGCCGTCGCCGGCCTGGGTCGAACGGCCATGACCGCGGCGGTCATGCGCCACCACGCGGAAGCCCTGATGCAGGAAGAACAGCATCTGCGCGTCCCAGTCATCGGCGCTGAGCGGCCAGCCGTGATGGAAGACGATGGGCTGGGCGTCCTTCGGGCCCCAATCCTTGTAGAAGATCTCGAGGCCGGCGGTGGTGGTCACGAAGGGCATGGGCAATCCTCTCGGCGATGTCGGGCGTCCGGCGCCACAACCATGCCTTGTGCCGCAAACCTGCGCGAGAGGTCGTGAAGCTTCGGCGACGCGCCGGGAGCGCACGCGCGCCCGGCGTCACACCGTCATTGGCAGGCCAGGCATTCCTCGTAGTTGTTGGAATTGCCCGCCGCACCCGACGCCGCCGAAGCCGCCATCGGCATTGACGCCTCGCCGCCATTGGGCACATGCGCCGCCATGATATCCCCCTGCCCCACCACCTTCTCGCTGATGGTGTCGGCCCGCTGGATCGACAGCGACCGGCAGTAATACAGCGACTTCACGCCCTTCTTCCACGCGGTCATGTGGATCTGGTGCAGGTCGCGCTTGTGGACGTTCGCCGGCAGGAACAGGTTCACCGACTGAGACTGGCAGATGAACGGCGTGCGGTCGGCGGCATGCTCGACCACCCAGCGCTGGTCCAGCTCGAAGGCGGTCTTGAACACCGCCTTCTCCTGCTCGTCCAGGAAGTCGAGGTGCTGCACCGACCCCTTGGTGACGGTGACCGACGTCCAGGTCTCGTCATCGTCGCGCCCGTGCTTGGCCAGCAGCTTCTGCAGATACGGGTTGCGGACGATGAACGACCCCGACAGCGTCTTGTGGTTGTAGACATTCGCCGCGATGGGTTCGATCCCCGGCGATGCGCCGCCGCAGATGATGCTGATCGACGCCGTCGGCGCGATCGCGATCTTGTTCGAGAACCGCTCCATGAAGCCGTATTCGGCGGCGTCGGGGCAGGGTCCGCGCTCCTCGGCCAGCAGGCGGGAGGCGATGTCCGCCTGCTCCCGCACATGCTTGAACATCTTCTTGTTCCACACCTTCGCGACCACGGACTCGAAGGGCACGTTCATCATCTGCAGGAAGGAGTGGAAGCCCATCACGCCGAGGCCCACGGAACGCTCGCGCATCGCGGAATACTTCGCCCGTGCCATCGAATCCGGCGCGGTGTCGATGAAGGACTGCAGCACGTTATCCAGGAAGCGCATCACGTCCGGGATGAACTGCTTGTCGTCCTTCCACTCGAACCAGGTTTCGCAGTTCAGCGAGGACAGGCAGCACACCGCCGTGCGCTGTTCGCCATGCTGGTCGAGCCCCGTCGGCAGCGTGATCTCGGAGCACAGGTTCGACGTCTTGACCTCAAGCCCCGCGAGCTTGTGGTGCTCGGGCCGCGCGCGGTTCACGTGGTCGGAATAGATGATGTAGGGCTCGCCCGTCTCGATGCGGGCGGTCAGGATGCGGATCCACAGCGAGCGCGCCGAGACCTTGCGCATCAGCGCGCCGTCCTTGGGCGAGACCAGCGCCCAATCCTCATCGGCCTCGACCGCGCGCATGAAGGCGTCCGACAGCAGCACGCCGTGGTGCAGGTTCAGCGCCTTGCGGTTCGGATCACCGCCGGTCGGGCGGCGCATTTCGAGGAATTCCTCGATCTCCGGGTGGTTCACCGGCAGGTAGCAGGCGGCCGACCCGCGCCGCAGCGAGCCCTGCGAGATCGCCAGCGTCAGGCTGTCCATCACCCGGATGAACGGAATGACGCCCGAGGTCTTGCCGTTGCGCCCGACCTTCTCGCCGATGCCGCGCAGATTGCCCCAATACGAGCCGATCCCGCCGCCCTTGGCGGCCAGCCACACATTCTCGTTCCACAGGCCCACGATGCCATCGAGGCTGTCGGAGGCCTCGTTCAGGAAGCAGGAGATCGGCAGGCCGCGCGTCGTGCCGCCATTGGAGAGCACGGGCGTGGCGGGCATGAACCACAGGCGGGAAATGTAGTCGTAGATGCGCTGGGCATGCGCGGCGTCGTCGCCATAGGCGCTCGCCACACGCGCGAACAGGTCCTGGTAGGACTCGCCCGGCAGCAGGTAGCGGTCGTCCAGCGTCGCCTTGCCGAAATCGGTCAGCAGCGCGTCGCGCGACCGGTCGATGCGGACCTGGCCATGCCCTTCGAGCTGGACGGCGGCGTCGAACATGGTCCCCTGCGGTTCGGACTGAACCCCCTGCGGACCGGACTCCCCGAGATGCGCTGCATCGAACACGGCAATACCCCCTGAACCACTATTCCCCTGGCCCACATGGTGGGGTCGGACGGCCATCTAACACAAGATGTAGTCTTGCCACAGTCGGAGCACCACCACATCGGGTGGCAAAGAGACCCCTTGCCAAGAGTCGCCCGGCTGTCACAGCCAGCAATATGTTCCCGTTTCGTTCATTGTGGCGCCGCCGCCCGCCGCCCGCAACGCCAGAGTTTTCCACAGGATCGGCGCGCTCAGTTCCGCCGCGCCAGCCGCATCCCGGCGATGTATCCCCAGGCCATGCAGGGTCCGATCGTGGTCCCGGTGCCGACATTGCGCGTGCCGATCGGGTTCGCCATGGCCAGCCCGGCGGCGAACAGCCCGGCCACCACGCTGCCATCGGGGCGCAGCACCTCGGCATGTTCGTTGGTCCGTGCGCCGCCCTTGGTGCCCAGGATCGACCGGTTGAACGGCATCGCCAAATACGGCGGCCGGGCGATCGGCGCGATTCCCGCACGGCGGCGCCGGTCCCCCGCCGCGGCCGGGTCGGGCCGCGCCGGGCGGCCGAATTCCGTATCCGCGCCATCGCGCGCCGCTGCGTTGAAGCGCGCCACGCTGGCCTCCAGCGCCGCCTCCGGTACGCCGATCAGCCGGGCCAGCCCCGTGATGTCCCCAGCCTGGCGCAGCCACCCCGGATCGGCCTTGGCCGCCCAGCGCGCCGGCGGCAGCCGGTCCAGCAGCGCCGAATCGGCAATCACCCAGCACGGCAGGTGCACCGGCGCGCCGGTCGTGGGCTCGCGCGAATCCAGCGCCTCGCCGATGTTGAAGGTGAGTTCGTTCACGAAGCGAACCCCGTGCCGGTTCACCAGCATCGCGTTGGGCTCGGTGTGGAAGGGCACCGGCTGGGCCAGCACCCGCCCGCGATAGCGCGTGGGGACCGAGGGCGTGATGGTCGCCTGGTCCATCCGCGCCAGCGCCGCACCTGCGGCTTCAGCCATGCGCTGCCCATCGCCCTCATGCGCGGCGGGGCTGCCCCGATAATCCACCGGGCCGGGGAAATGCCGCGCCATCAACCCGGCATCCCATTCGAAGCCGCCGGTCGCCAGCACCACGCCGCGCCGTGCGGCCCAGGTCTCGCGTACCCCGGCACGCTCCACCACCGCCCCCGTCACGCACCCGGCCACATCCTGCGTCAGTTCGACCGCCCGCGCCGACAGCACCACCTCCACCCCGGCATCGAGGCAGCCGCGCAGCAGCCCGGTCACCAGCGCCGTGCCCTTCCCCCGCGCATTCGTCAGGAATCGCCAGACCAGCCGCGGCCACAGCGACAGCGCCGTCCGATAGGGCTTGTGATACAGGTCGGTCGTCACCGCCTCGTGGTAGGTGAAGATCTCGGGGATGGTGGACCGGCGGATGCGGAAGGCGAATCGCCCCGCCCGCCAGCGGCTGAGCGGCAGCGGCGACAGCATCCGCCCGCCGGCCTTGTGCCCCGGCAGGCCGCGCAGCGGGTCGGCTTCCGGCGTCAGCGCGAAGCGCAGCGGCGTGGCGGATTCGACGAAGCGCAGCATCTCCGGCGCGGCCTGCACGAAGGCCTGCCACAGCGGGTCCTCCTCGGCCGCCCAGCCGTCGGGCGCGGCGGCGCGGATATAGTCCAGAGCCTCCTGCCGGCTGTCGGCGATGCCGGCGGCGGCCGCATGATGGTTGGCCGGAACCCAGGTGCCCGCGCCCGACATCGCGCTGGTGCCGCCCAGCCGGTCGGTCTTCTCCAGCACCGTCACGCGCAGCCCCTGCCGCGCGGCGGTCAACGCCGCCACCAGCCCCGCCGCACCCGAGCCGAGCACCAGCACATCCGTCGTCAGCGATGTCATGCCCGCCTCATCGCGCCGCGGCGCCGGCGGGGCAAGCCACGGCGGGCGCGCGCATGCGCCATCGCCGGCGGTGGATGCGCCACCACAGGGCCAACAAGCCCGGCACCATAGCCCCCGCCCATGGCGATGATGCGCGATCGCGATTGGCGGGCCACACCTCACCCGCCCCATATCCGCGGTGAAGCCAAGGACACCACCGCCATGCCCGACACCCTGCCCCAGCCCACCCCCCGCAGCGCCATCCATCCCGGCGCGCGCATCGGCCATGTCCACCTGAAGGTCGCCAGCCTCGACCGCGCCCTGGCCTTCTGGCGCGACGTGATCGGGCTCGAGGAACAACAACGCCTGGGCGACCAGGCGGTGTTCCTCTCGGCCGGCGGCTACCACCACCACATCGCGCTCAACACCTGGGAGAGCCGCGACGGCGCCTGGCCGCCGCCAGGCACCACCGGGCTGTTCCATGTCGCGCTGGTCTATCCCGACAGGGCGGCGCTGGCGGTCGCGCTGCAACGGCTGCTCGACGCCGGCTGGCCGCTCGAAGGCGCGTCGGACCACGGGGTTTCGGAGGCGCTGTACCTGCGCGACCCGGACGGCAACGGGGTCGAGCTGTATCGCGACCGCGCCGAGGCCGATTGGCCACGCGACGCGCAGGGGCGGCTCGCGATGGTCACGCGGCGGCTGGATCTGAATGCGCTGCTCGCAGAAGGCGGGGGCGCCGCCCCCACACCCGCCGCCCATGGCGGATGACGGCATCCGCCACGGGTGCCCAAGCCGCCGGGGTGACAGTGTCACCCCGGACCCCGCCGAGACTCAGGCCGCCGATTCGCGCAGCAGTTCCAGTTCGATCCAGCGTTCCTCCGCCGACGACAGCGCGGCCTGGGCCGCCCCTAGGGCCTGCGTCGCGGCGGCGAAACCCGCCGGGTCACGCGCATAGAAGGCGGCATCGGCGAGCTTCGCATCGAGGCGCGCAATCTCGACCCCCAGCGCCTCCATGCGCGCCGGCAGCGTCTTCAACTCATGCTGGTCCTTGGCATTCAGGCCACGGCGCTTCGCCACGGGCGCGGCACGCGGCACCGCCTCCGGACGCACCGCCTCGGCAGCCGCAGCCTTGCCCTCGCGCGCCCGCACGCCATGCCCGCGCTGCGCCACCATGTCGGAATAACCACCGGCATAATGCTGCCAGCGCCCCTCCCCTTCCCAGGCGATCACGCTGGTGACGGTGCGGTCCAGAAAGTCACGGTCATGGCTGACCAGCAGCACCGTGCCGGCATATTCCGCGACCAGTTCCTGCAGCAGGTCGAGCGTTTCCAGGTCGAGGTCGTTGGTCGGCTCATCCAGCACCAGCAGGTTCGACGGGCGGGCGAAGGCGCGCGCCAGCATCAGCCGCCCGCGCTCGCCGCCGGACAAGGCGGAAAGCGGCGTGCGCGCCTGGTCGGCGGTGAACAGGAAGTCCTTCATGTAGCCGATCACATGCCGCGGCTGGCCGTTCACATGCACCTGGTCGCCGCGCCCTTCGGTCAGCGCCGCGGACAGCGTGATGGACGGGTCGAGGCTCGCGCGCTTCTGGTCGAGCCCCACCATCTCGATCGCGGTGCCCAGCCGCACCTCGCCGGTATCGGGCGGCAGCACGCCGATCAGCATGTTCAGCAGCGTGGTCTTGCCCGCGCCATTCGGCCCGACGATGCCGACGCGGTCGCCGCGCATGATGCGGGTGGTGACCTCGCGCACGATGACGCGCTCGCCATAGGACTTTCCGATCGCGTCGGCGGCCACCACCAGGTTGCCAGACCCCGCCGCCTCGGATGCCGACATCGCCACGCGCCCCTGCGCGCCGACCCGTTCGCGATGCTTGGCGCGCAGCGTGTGCAGGTTCTCCAGCCGCCGCACATTGCGCTTGCGCCGGGCGGTCACGCCATAGCGCAGCCAGTGTTCCTCCCGCACGATCTGGCGGGCGAGCTTGTGGGCGTCGCGCTCCTCCTCCTCCAGCACCTGGTCGCGCCAGGCTTCGAAATGCGCGAAGCCTTGTTCGATACGCCGCGTGGTGCCGCGGTCCAGCCAGACCATCGCGCGCGACAAGCGTTCGAGAAACCGCCGGTCGTGGCTGATCAGCACCAGCGCGCAGTTCAGCGACGCCAGTTCGCCTTCCAGCCATTCGATCGCCGGCAGATCCAGGTGGTTGGTCGGTTCGTCCAGCAGCAGGATATCGGGCTGCGGCGCCAGCGCGCGGGCCAGCGCGGCGCGGCGCGTCTCCCCGCCCGACAGCGCGGCGGGCGCTTCATCCCCGGTCATGCCGAGTTCGCCCAGCAGGTAGCGCGCGCGGTAGGAATCGTCGGACGGGCCGAGCCCGGCCTCGACATAGGCCATCACGTTCGGGAAGGCCGAGAGGTCGGGTTCCTGTTCCAGGTAGCGCATGGTGGCACCCGGCTGGACGAAGCGCGTGCCGCCCTCGGCTTCGATGATCCCGGCGGCGACCTTGAGCAGGGTGGACTTGCCCGACCCGTTGCGCCCGACCAGCGCGAGGCGTTCGCCCGACGAGACAGAAAGGGTGGCGCCTTCGAGCAGGCGCGTCGTGCCGAATCCGTGGCGGATGTCCTGGAGAATGAGAAGCGGGGGTGCGGCCATGGCGTGTTCCTCGCTGCCTCGGCGGCGGCGGTCAACCTGTCACGGAGGCGGCGGTCAACACGCGGGCGGACCCGATTATGCTGGACGGTAATGGAAAATCGCCTTACACAGCCTACACAATGACCACGCTCACCATCACCACCAAGGGCCAACTCACGCTGCGGCAGGACCTGATCCGCCATCTCGGCCTGCGCCCCGGCGACAAGGTGGAGGTGGACGCCCTGCCGCAGGGCCGGATCGAACTGCGCGCCGCCCGGCCGGCTGCGCGCATCGAAGGCGTCTTCAACCTGCTGCGCCGGCCCGACGCTCCCGCCCTGACGCTCGAACAGATGACCGAGATCGCCGCCCAGGGCTGGTCCGGCCGCCGGTGAAGGTCACCGCCGACACCAACATCCTGGTCCGCGCCATCATGGGCGACGACCCGGTGCAGAGCCCGCTCGCGCAGCAGGCGCTGGCCGCGGCCGACCTGGTGGCGGTGCCGCTGCCGGCCCTGTGCGAGTTGGTCTGGGTGTTGCTGCGCGGCTACCGCATCCCGCCGGCCGAGGTCGCGGGCGCGCTGCGCCGGCTGATCGACAGCGCCGGCGTGGCGACCAACCGCCCCGCCGCGGAAGCCGGCCTCGCGATGGTGGAGGCAGGTGGCGACTTCGCCGATGGCGTCATCGCCTTCGAGGGTCGATGGCTCGGCGCCGAGACCTTCCTGACCTTCGACCGCGACGCCGCCGCGCTGGTGAGCGCGCAGGGCGGCGTTGCGCGGCTGCTGGGCTGACGCGCGGCCTGCGGCTCGATCGACCGATCCGCTACCCCGCGAAGGGATCCCGCATCATGATCGTGTCGTCGCGTTCCGGGCTGGTGGACAGCAGCACGATCGGCGCCTCCACCAGCTCCTCGATGCGGCGCACATACTTCACGGCTTCCGCCGGCAATTCGGCATATGACCGCGCGCCGCGCGTCGAACCCGCCCAGCCGGGCATGGTCTCGTAGATCGGCTCGGCCGCCGCCTGGGCGCGCATCGCCGCGGGCAGGCGCTTCACCGTCTCGCCGTTGATGCGATAGCCGGTGCAGATCCGCAGTTCCGGCAACCCGTCCAGCACGTCGAGCTTGGTCAGCACCAGCCCCGCGATGCCGCCGACCTTCACCGCCTGGCGCACCATGCAGGCATCGAACCAGCCGCAGCGGCGCGGCCGGCCGGTCACGGTGCCGAATTCGCGCCCGCGCTCGCCGAGCAGCCGGCCGGTCTCGTCGAACAGTTCCGACGGGAACGGCCCAGACCCCACGCGCGTCGCATAGGCCTTGGCGATGCCCAGCACGAAGCCGATCGCATCCGGCCCGGCGCCCGACCCCGCCGCCGCATTGCCCGCCACGGTGTTGGACGACGTCACATAGGGGTAGGTGCCGTGATCGACATCCAGCATCACCGCCTGCGCGCCCTCGAACAGCACGCGCTTGCCGGTGCTGCGGGCGTCGGCCAGGCGTTCCCAGACGGGTTCGGAATACGGCAGCAGTTGCGGCGCCAGCGCCAGCAGCCCATCCAGCAATTCCTGCTTGGCGAATTCCGGCGCACCCAGCCCGCGGAACAGCGCGTTGTGGTGCAGCAGCAATTCATCCAGCTTCGCGCTCAGCGTCTCGGGTTCCGACAGGTCGCACAGGCGGATGGCGCGGCGGCCGACCTTGTCCTCATAGGCCGGGCCGATGCCACGGCCGGTGGTGCCGATCTTGTCCTCGCCGCGCGCCGCCTCGCGCGCCTTGTCGAGTGCGGGGTGCAGCGGGAGGATCAGCGGCACGTTCTCCGCGATCCGCAGGTTCTCGGGCGAGACCTTCAGCCCCTGCGCGGTGACGCGCGCGATCTCGCTCAGCAGCGCATCGGGGTCCAGCACCACGCCATTGCCGATGATGCCGAGCTTGCCGCGCACCACGCCCGACGGCAGCAGGGACAACTTGTAGGTCTCGTTGCCCACCACCAGCGTGTGGCCGGCGTTGTGTCCGCCCTGGAAGCGCACGACGATGTCGGCGCGCGAGGCGAGCCAATCGACGACCTTGCCCTTGCCCTCATCGCCCCATTGGGCGCCGATCACGGCGACATTGGCCATGGCGGTTCAGTCCTTCACCAGGATGGGGACGGCCTGGCCGTCCTGCAGTTCATGGGTGCAGCGCAGGCGCTGCGGGGTATCCTCGGCCGACAACGCGGCCACGGTGGCGAAGCCCTGCGTGCGATGCGCGGCACCATCGGCGCCCAGCGGCAGGAACAGGCGGGGCTTGGGCGCGGCCGGCGGGGCGGCGCGCAGCACCGCATCGGGATACAGCGTCATGCCCGTCGCCGCCTCGTCATTCTGCGACAAATAGCGCCCGCCGCGCGCAAGTTCGCCCGACATGCCCGGCCCATACAGCGTGAAGGCCACGCCAGTGTGGTAGCGCAAGCCACGGAATTCGACAGGGTCGAGCGTCACGCGCAGCGCCGGCGCGCGCGCGCGGATGGCGGCCAGCACGGCCGCGGCGTTCTGCGCGATGGCACGCGCCACCGGCGGCAGCGCCGCGGATTCGAGTGCGCCCAGCGCACCATCGGCCGGACCGGCTGCGGCCAGCAGGCCCGGCAGCACCGCCAGCACGCCGCCGGCCTCCTGCACCAGCGCGCTGACCGCCGCGGCGTCCTTGCGGTCCAGCGCGCGGGCCAGGCGGGCGCGCAGCGCCTCGGGCGCAGCGGCGGCCTCGATCAGCGCGGGCACCATGGTGGGCAGGGTGACATCGAGGCTGACAGCGGTGACGCCGATGGCGGCCAGCGCCTCGACCGCCACGATCGCCACCTCGGCATCGGCGGCCGGCGCGGCACCGCCGATCAGCTCCACGCCCACCTGCGGCACCTGGCGCGCCGGGGCCAGCTGCGTGCCGCGCACCCGCAGCGCCTGGCCGGCGTAGCACAGGCGCAGCGGGCGGGCCTGCGCCGACAGCCGCGTGGCGGCGATGCGCGCCACCTGCGGCGTGGTATCGGCGCGCAGCCCCATCATGCGCTGGCTGACCGGGTCCATCAGGCGGAAGGTCTGCTCGGCCACCGCAGCGCCGGAACCGGCCAGCAGACTGTCCTCGAATTCCAGCAGGGGCGGCTTCACCCGTTCATAGCCATGCGAGGCAAAGACAGCCATCAGCGCCTCGACCAGCGCGGCCTCGCGCTCGGCCTCGGGCGGCAGCAGGTCGGTCAGGCCCGCGGGCAGCAAGGCGGGGTTGGGCAGGTCATCGGTCATCGCGGGCGCAGTCTGTGGCAGGGGCGCTGGCGTCGGGCAACCCCCGCAAGGGTCGCCGCGACGCCCCGGACGCCGTTCAGAACGCCAGCGGCGTGGCCTGCACCACCAGCGGCAGGCCGCGCACGCCGGCCAGCACGGCGTCCGGCATCGGGGCGTCCAGGCCCACCAGGCAGATCGCATCCCCGCCCGGCGCCGACCGCCCCAGGTGGAAGGTCGCGATGTTGATGCCGGCATCCGCCAGCGCCATGCCGAAGCGGCCGATGAAGCCCGGCCGGTCCTGGTTCGTCACGTAGAGCATATGCGGGGCGAAATCGGCCTCCACCGCGATGCCCTTGATCTCGACCAGACGCGGCTTGTTCTCCGCCAGCAGCGTGCCGGCGATCGACTTCTCGTAGCTGTCGGTCACCACGGTCAGGCGCACCAACGTCTGGTATTCGCCGCTACGCTCGACGGTCGTCTCGGCCACCTCGATGTCGCGCTGCTTCGCCAGCACCGGCGCGTTCACCATGTTCACCGCGCCCATCAACGGCGCCAGCACGCCGGCGAGTGCGGCGGCGGTCAGCGGGCGGTGGTTCAGTTCCGCCGCATGGCCCTCGTACTCCACGCGGATCGCGCGAATGGCGCCATCCTGCGCGGCGGTGAGCTGCCCCGCCATGCCGCCCAGCAGCCGCGCGAGTTCCATGTAGGGCTTGAGGCGCGGCGCTTCCTCCGCCGTCACGGAGGGCATGTTGATGGCGTTGGAGACGGCGCCCGACAGCAGGAAATCCGCCATCTGGTCGGCCACCTGGAGCGCCACGTTCTCCTGTGCCTCGGCGGTCGCCGCACCCAGGTGCGGGGTGCAGACCACGTTCTCCAGGCCGAACAGCGGGCTGTCGGTCGCGGGCTCCGTTTCGAACACATCGAGCGCCGCGCCGGCCAGGTGACCCGACACCAGCGCATCATGCAGCGCGGCTTCATCCACCAGCCCGCCGCGCGCGCAGTTGATCAGCCGCGCGCCCTTCTTCATCCGCGCGATGGCGTCGCGCGAGATCACGTTGCGCGTCTGCTCCGTCAGCGGCGTGTGCAGCGTGATGAAGTCGGCGCGCGCGATCAGGTCGTTCAGTTCCACCTTCTCGACGCCGATCTCGACCGCGCGCTTCTCGGACAGGAAGGGATCGAAGGCGATGACCTTCATCTTCAGCCCAAGCGCGCGGTCCGCCACGATCGACCCGATATTGCCGCAGCCGATCAGCCCGAGCGTCTTGCCGAACAGCTCGACGCCCATGAAGCGGTTCTTCTCCCACTTGCCGGCCTTGGTGGAGGTGCTGGCATCGGGAAGCTGCCGCGCCAATGCGAACATCATCGCGATGGCGTGCTCGGCCGTGGTGATGGCGTTGCCGAAGGGCGTGTTCATCACGACCACGCCGCGCGCGGTCGCCGATGTGACATCCACATTGTCCACGCCGATGCCCGCGCGCCCGACCACCTTGAGCTTCGGCGCGGCCTCCATCAGCTCGCGCGTGACCTTGGTGGCGGATCGCACCGCCAGGCCGTCATACTCGCCGATGATCTCGCGCAGTTCGGCGGGCTTGAGGCCGGGCTTGAAATCCACCTCGATCCCGCGGTCGCGGAAGATCTGCACGGCGGCGGGGGACAGCTTGTCGGAAATGAGAACCTTCACCACGGCTCAGGCCCCCGCTTCGACGGTTGCGAGCGCCCAGTCGAGCCAGGGGATCAGCGCCTCGATATCCGCGGTCTCGACGGTGGCACCGCCCCAGATCCGCAACCCGGGCGGCGCATCGCGATAGGCGCCGGCGTCCAGCGCCACGCCTTCCTTCTCCAGCAGCGACGCGATCCTCTTCGCCGCCGCCGCCTGCGCGTCCGGCGCCAGCACGACGAACCAGGGCGCGTTGATGGTCAGGCAGATCGAGGTGCAGGACCGCGTCGCCGCATCCTGCGCCAGGAAGTCGAAGCCCGGCTTCGTCGCCACCCAGCGCGCGATGGCGGCAAGGTTCGCCTCGCTGCGCGCCACCAGCCCCTTCAGCCCGCCGACGGATTCGGCCCAGCGCAGCCCATCCAGCGCATCCTCGACGCAGAGCATGGACGGCGTGTTGATCGTCTCGCCCTTGAAGATGCCCTCGTTGATCTTGCCGTCCTTGGTCATGCGGAAAATCTTGGGCATCGGCCAGGCCGGCTTGTGCGCTTCCAGCCGGGCGACGGCGCGCGGCGACAGTGCCAGCATCCCATGCGCCGCCTCCCCGCCCAGCACCTTCTGCCAGGACCAGGTGACGACATCGAGCTTGTGCCACGGCAACTCCATCGCGAAGGCCGCCGAGGTCGCGTCGCAGATCGCCAGCCCCTCGCGCGCATCGCTGATGAAATCTGCGTTGGTCAGCCGCACGCCCGAGGTCGTGCCGTTCCACACGAACACGACGTCACGCGCCGGGTCGACCTTCGCGACGTCCGGCAGCTTGCCATACTGCGCGTCCAGCACGCGCGCATCCGCCAGCTTCAGCTGCTTCACAACATCCGTCGCCCAATCCTTCGAGAAGGATTCCCAGGCCAGGATGTCCACCCCGCGCGGGCCGAGCAGCGACCACAGCGCCATCTCGACCGCGCCGGTGTCCGACGCCGGCACGATGCCCAGCCGCCAGCCTTCCGGCATGCCGAGCACGGACTTCGAACGGTCGATCACCTCGGCAAGCCGCGCCTTCGGATTGGCCGCGCGATGACTGCGCCCGAGCAGCGCGGGTTCCAGCGCGGCCAGCGTCCAGCCTGGACGCTTCGCGCAGGGACCGGATGAGAAGCGGGGGTTTTCCGGCTTCACGGCCGGACGAAAGGATGCCGGACGGACGTCCGGCGTGACGGCGGGGTTCGCCATGATGCAGCTCCCTTCCAGAAGCGGATGCGCCCCGGTGGGGGGGCGTGGCCCGCGGCCCGCATACGCGCCGGCCCGCCAACCGGTCAAGCGGCTTGCAACTTTCGGCCGCGCGATGCGTTGTGCCGGCCATGAACCGCATCCAGGGATCCGTCCTCGTCCTCGTGGCCCTGGCGGCGATCCTGTTCGTCTACGTGCCCGCCGTCCCGCTGCTGGGCTTCGCCGGCCTGCTGCTGGCCGTCGCGCTCAGCGTGCCGGCGCAGGCGCTGATGCGCCTGACCGGCTGCGCGCGCTGGGTCGCGGTGCTGGGCGTCGTGCTCGGCCTGTTGGCCTTGGCGGGCCTCGCCGGGCTTGCCGCCGCCGCGCCGCTCGCCGAACAGGCCGCCGCGCTGGCCGAGGCGCTGCCGCGCAGCTTCACGTCGCTGCGCGAGCAACTGGCGGGCAACGAATCCCTCGGCTGGCTGGCCGACCGGCTGACGCCCTCCGGCGCGCCGGACCTCGATGCCGGCGTGGCAGCGACCGCCGCCGGCGCCACGCTGGGGTGGATCGGCAATGCGGTGCTGGTGGCGCTGCTCGGCGTCTACCTGGCGGTCGCGCCGCACGACTATTCCGCCGGCCTGCGCGCCCTGCTGCACCCCGCGGTCGAACGCGAGGCGGCCGAGACCTTGATCGAATGCGGCCAGGTGCTGCGCGGCTGGCTGCTCGGCCAGGGCTTCGCGATGCTGGTGACGGGCGTGTGCACCTGGGTCGGCCTGTTGCTGCTGGGCGTGCCCATGGCGGGCGCGCTGGCGGTGATCGCGGCGCTGCTCGGCTTCATCCCGAATATCGGGCCGGTCATCGCGGCGGTGCCGGCGATGCTGCTGGCGGCGACGGTCTCGCCCTGGCTGGCGCTGTGGGTGGGGCTGCTGTTCCTGGTCGTGCAGTTCATCGAGGGCAATATCCTGACGCCCCTGGTCCAGCAGCAGGTGTCCGACCTGCCGCCGGCGGCGCTGCTGCTGGCGCAGGTGCTGATGGGCACGGCGTTCGGGCTGCTGGGCGTGGCGCTCGCGGCGCCGCTGGCCGCGGTGGTCGCGGTGATCGTGCGGCGGACCTATGCGGAGGGCTGGCTCGGCCGCCCGCCGGCGGGCTGATCAGGCGCGCACGGACAGCGCGGTCAGCGTCGCCATCGGGTCGGTTGTGGCGGCCGCACTCGCGTTGTTCGCCGCAGTGATCAGGTAGCGTTCCGCCAGCTTCCGCACGGCGCGGTCGTCCTGCAGGCTCTCGACCTTCAGCCGCGACGTCACCGCGCGGCCCTGCGCCTCGACCGACTGCACCGCGATCTGCGCGGGCAGGCCGAGCGCGCCCGTCACCACGCGACGCAGCACCGGGTCGCCCAGCACGTCGAAGACGTCGTCGGCGTTCTTCGCGGCTTCCAGGAAGTACAGCGCGTCCGACAGCCCGGCCTGCTGTTCGTCCAACCCCGTGCGGTACTGGTATTTCAGGAAGGCGTCGGACATGCGTTCGACCATCGCCGGGTCGCGCAATCCTTCAAGCCCGGTCGCGTGGACGCCGAGCGTCGCCGCCGCCGCCTTCCAGGTGCTGCCGAGTTGCGTCGCCAGCCCTTCCGCATCCGCCGGGTCCGACAGCAGCGCGCGCCGCACCAGGCCGGGATTGCCCACCTGGTCCGGCAGCCCGAGTGCCGGCATGATGACCTTGAGGATGCGCGGGTCCTGCAGCGCCTGTTCGATCGACCCGGCCTTGTCGAGCGCCACGCGGAACTGCGCCAGCGCGGTCAGGGTGATGGGGTCCTTTTCCTCGCGCGCGATGCCCTTGGCCTCGGCGCCCTCGGCCGTGGCGCGCTTCAGCGCGGGGATGGCGGTGGCCGCATTGCCCGCGGCGCCGGCCGAAGCCTGCACGCCGAACAGCGACTGCACCTGGGAGAGCGTGAGCATGACGCCCCACCCTGCCCCACCACGCATGAACCCGTGGTTAACCGACTTGCAGCCGCGCGGGATCGAAGGTGATCCCGTGGTCGAGCGGCCCATGCCCCGCCCCGAAGCCGGGCGCGGCCGCGATCGCTGCCTGCACATAGGCCCGCGCGCGCACCACCGCCTCGCGCAGCGCCATGCCCTGCGCGAGGCCCGCCGCCACCGCGCTGGCCAGCGTGCAGCCCGTGCCATGCGTGTGGCGCGTGTCGATACGCGGCGAGGTGAATTCCTCGACGCCATTTGCCGTCACCAGCAGGTCGGTCAGCACAGCGCCTTCCATATGCCCGCCCTTCAGCAGCACACCGGGCGCGCCGAGGCCCAGCAGCGCGGGGGCCGCTTCGCGCATGTCGTCCAGCGTGCGGATCGGCCGGTCCACCAGCGCCTCGGCTTCCGGCAGGTTCGGCGTGATCACGCCGGCCAGCGGCAACAGCCGCGTCTTCAGCGTCGCGATGGCATCGGCCGCGATCAGCGGATGCCCGCCCTTGGCGATCATCACCGGGTCCACCACCAGCGGCACGCCCCGCGCGCGTGCGGCGAGTTCGTCGCACACCGCCTCGATCACCGGAACGCTGTGCAGCATGCCGGTCTTGATGGCATCCGCACCCAGGTCGTCCAGCACCACCGCGATCTGTTGGCGGATGAAGGCCGGGTCGATACCGACCACGCCATGCACGCCCAGCGTGTTCTGCGCCGTCAGCGCCGTCACCGCCGTCATGGCGAAGCCGCGCAGCGCCGTCACCGCCTTGATGTCCGCCTGGATGCCGGCGCCGCCGCCGGAATCGCTGCCGGCGACAATCAACACGCGTCCCTTCATGCCGCGCGCGCCTTGGCCCGAATGGTTTCCGCAAGCCGCGCCACCGTCGCTTCCACCAGCGCCTGCTCCTCCGCTTCCGCCATGACGCGAATGACGGGTTCCGTGCCGCTGGCGCGGATCAGCACGCGCCCGCGCGCGCCCAGCGCCGCCTCCTCCGCCGCGATCGCCGCGCGCACCCCGTCATCCTGCAACGGCGACGGGCCGGCATAGCGCACATTCACCAGCCGCTGCGGCAGCGGGGTGAAGCAGCGCAGCGCCTCGCTGGCGGCGCGCTTCTCCTCGACCAGCACGGCCAGCACCTGGAGCGCGGCGATCAGCCCATCCCCCGTCGTGCCGAATTCCGGCATGATCATGTGGCCGGACTGCTCGCCGCCCAGGTTGCAGCCGGCCTCGCGCATGCGTTCGCCGACATAGCGGTCGCCCACCGCGGTGCGCTGCAAGCCCAGGCCGCGCGCGGCCAGGAACCGCTCCAGCCCCATGTTGGACATCACCGTCGCCACAACGGCGTCGCCGCGCAGCCTCTCCTGCGCGTGCCAGGACCGCGCGATCAGCGCCAGGATCTGGTCGCCATCCACCACCTGGCCCGTCTCATCCGTCAGCACCACGCGGTCGGCATCGCCATCCAGCGCGATGCCCAGATCCGCCCGGCGCTCCTGCACCAGCGTCGCCAAGGCGCCAGGCGCGGTCGACCCCACGCCCTTGTTGATATTGAAGCCATCCGGCGCCACGCCGATCGGCACCACCTCCGCCCCCAGCTCCCACAGCACCGTCGGTGCCACCTTGTAGGCGGCGCCATGCGCGCAATCGACGACGATCCGCAGCCCCTCCAGCGTCTGCCCGCGCGGAAAGGACGACTTCGCCGCCTCGATGTACCGGCCAGGCGCGTCCTCCAGCCGGCTCGCGCGGCCCAGCCGCGACGGCGCCACCAAGGCGGCATCGAGGTCGCCCGCCATCAGCGCCTCGATCGCGATCTCCTGGTCGTCCGTCAGCTTCAGCCCATCCGGGCCGAACAGCTTGATGCCGTTATCCTCGTAGGGATTGTGCGACGCGCTGATCATCACGCCCAGATCGGCGCGCAGGGAGCGCGTCAGCAGCGCGATCGCCGGCGTGGGCAAGGGGCCGACCAGCACCACGTCCATGCCCGCGCCCACGAAACCCGCGGTCAGCGCGGGCTCCAGCATGTAGCCGGACAGGCGCGTATCCTTGCCGATCACCACCCGGTGGCGATGGGCGCCACGGTTGAAATACCGGCCGGCGGCCTGGCCAAGGCGCAGGGCCGTCACGGCGTCCATGGGCGCACGGTTGGCCGTGCCACGGATGCCATCAGTGCCGAACAGGCGGCGGGCGGGGGCGTTCGTCATGCGCCATCCCTAGCGCGGCACAGGAAGGGATGCGAGGGGCGCCGCCCCTCGCGCTCCCCGCCAGGGAGCTACGGCCCCCTGGAGCGCGATCAGTCAGGGGCGCGGCCGGCCATGCAGGCGCGCCAGACCGCGAGGGCCTGGACCGTCTCGGCGACATCATGCACGCGCAGGACCGAGGCGCCGCGCGCCGCACCGGCCAGCGCGGCCGCAACGCTGCCGGGCACGCGCGAACCCGCCTCCTCTACACCCGACAACGTGCCGATGAACCGCTTGCGGGACGCCCCCAGCACCACCCGGCACCCCAGCGCGGCCAGCAACGGCAAGCGGTCGATCAATGCCAGATTGTGCGCCATGGTCTTGCCGAAGCCGATCCCCGGGTCGATCGCAATCCGGCCCCGCGCAATCCCCAGCGCCTCGCAGGTGGCGATCCGGTCGCGCAGGAATCCCGCCACCTCGACCGCCACGTCCTCATAGGACGCCAGGCCCTGCATCGTCGCCGGATCGTCGCCCGGCATGTGCATCAGGATCACCGGCGCCTGCGACCGCGCCACCAGCGTCAGCGCCGCCGGGTCATGGCGCAGCGCCGAGACATCGTTGACGATCTCCGCCCCCGCCTCCAGCGCCGCCTCCATGGTGGCCGCGTGGCGGGTGTCGATGCTGACCGGCGCGGCCTTGGCCAGTTCGCGCACCACCGGCAGCACGCGCGCCATCTCCGCCTCGGCGGTCACGGGGGCGGCGCCAGGCCGCGTCGATTCCCCCCCGATGTCGAGGATATCCGCCCCCGCCACCAGCATCGCATGGCCCGCTGCGATGGCGCGCTGCGTGTCGAAATGCACTCCGCCATCCGAGAAGCTGTCCGGCGTGACGTTCACCACCCCCATCACCAGCGGCCGGTCCGACGGCAGCCCGGCGAAGGGCGCAACGCGCTCGGCGATGGCGTGCAGCGCGTCCTGCCAATCCTCCGGCACTTCGCGGATCGGCCCGACGCCGAGATCCTCGCCATCGTCGATCAGCCGCACGAAGGCGAAGGCGATATCCCCGCCCTGCAGCGGCAGCGCGTAGCCTTCCCGCAGCGCATGGAAGGCCACGGCCCCCGTGATCAGGCCAAGCGGTTCAACGAAGCGGTTCATCAGGCGGAACACCAACGAAAAAGGGCGCGCTTCGCATAGCGCGCCCATTCCTGGTGTCCAGAGGCCCTTAGGCCTTTGGCGGGTGGGGTCCGGGGAGGGCAGCGCCCTCCCTGGCCCTTCAGGTGGCCGGCGCCGCCCCCGGATTGAGCCCCGGCGGCCGCGGCGCCGTCGGCCTGCCGGCCGAGGGCACGGACCCGCGCCCCTGGTTCACCGGCTCGTCCGGCCGGTGGCGCACCACCGGCTCGCCGCGGATGACGTTGCGGATTTCGTCGCCCGACAGCGTCTCGTGCTCCAGCAGGCCCTTGGCCAGCAGGTGCAGCTCGTCCATGTGCTCGGACAGGATGGTCTTGGCTCGACCGTAGGCGCCGTCGATGATGGCGCGGATTTCGCTGTCGATCTTCTTGGCGGTATCCTCGGACAGGTTCTTGGTCTGCGTGACCGAATGCCCAAGGAAGACTTCCTGGCTGTTGTCGCCATAGGCGATCATGCCGATGACGTCCGACATGCCCCATTCCATGACCATCATGCGGGCCTGGCTGGTCGCCATCTTGATGTCGCCCGAGGCACCGTTGGACACCTTGTCCGCGCCGAAGATCAGTTCCTCCGCGACGCGCCCGCCCATCGCCATCGCGAGTTCCGACTTCAGCTTCGACTTGTGCTTGGAATAACGGTCCCCGGCCGGCAGCGACATCACGAGGCCCAGCGCGCGGCCGCGCGGGATGATGGTCGCCTTGTGGACCGGGTCGCATTCGGGTTCGTGCATCGCGACGAGCGCGTGGCCTGCCTCGTGATAGGCGGTCATGCGCTTCTCGTCCTCGGACATGACCAGCGACCGACGCTCGGCGCCCATCATGACCTTGTCCTTGGCGGCCTCGAATTCCGCCATGCCGACGGTGCGCCGGCCGGTGCGCGCGGCCAGCAGCGCGCCCTCGTTCACCAGGTTCGCGAGGTCCGCACCCGAGAAGCCCGGCGTGCCGCGCGCGATCACCTTCGGATCGACGTCCGACGCCAGCGGCACCTTCCGCATGTGAACGCGCAGGATCTTCTCGCGCCCGTTCACGTCGGGGTTGGGCACCACAACCTGGCGGTCGAAGCGGCCGGGGCGCAGCAGCGCGGGGTCGAGCACGTCGGGCCGGTTGGTGGCCGCGATGATGATGACGCCCTCGTTGGACTCGAAGCCGTCCATCTCGACCAGCATCTGGTTGAGCGTCTGCTCGCGCTCGTCATTGCCGCCGCCCAGGCCGGCACCACGATGGCGACCCACGGCGTCGATTTCGTCGATGAAGATGATGCAGGGCGCGTTCTTCTTGCCCTGTTCGAACATGTCGCGCACACGCGATGCGCCGACACCCACGAACATCTCCACGAAGTCCGAACCGGAAATCGTGAAGAACGGCACATTCGCTTCACCCGCGACGGACCGAGCCAGAAGCGTCTTGCCGGTGCCCGGCGGGCCCACCAGCAGCACGCCCTTGGGGATCTTGCCGCCCAGGCGCTGGAACTTCTGCGGGTCGCGCAGGAAGTCCACGATTTCTTCCAGCTCGGACTTGGCTTCCTCGATGCCGGCGACGTCCTCGAAGGTCACGCGACCCTGCTTTTCGGTCAGCAGCTTGGCCTTGGACTTGCCGAAGCCCATGGCGCGCCCGCCGCCGCCCTGCATCTGGCGCATGAAGAAGATCCAGACGCCGATCAGCAGCAGCATCGGGAACCAGGACATCAGGTAGTGCAGCAGCGGATTGACGTCGCTTTCCTCGGGACGTGCCACCACGCGCACGTTCTTCTCGGTCAGGCGCGAGACCAGCGCGGGGTCTTCCGGCGTATAGGTCTGGAAGGTGCGTCCGTCGGTCAGCGTGCCGGTCAGCGTGCGGCCCTGGATGGACACTTCGCGCACCTGGCCCGAATTCACCTCGTTCAGGAAGTCCGAATAGGCAACCTGCGTAGCCCCCGCCCGTCCGCCGCCCGAGGGCTGGAACAGGTTGAACAGCGCCACCAGCAGCAGCGCCACGATCACCCACAGCGCAAGATTACGGCCGAAATTGTTCACGTGCGGTTGTCCGTCTCCGGGCCGTCGGGACAATTTCCCGCGGCGTTGGCACTACACATAGGGTCGGGTTGACCACCCTTGAATGGCCGCGCCGAAAACTCCCTGCCCAGGCCAGGCGCGAACAGGGTCGCGAAGGGCCGGCAGGCCTCAGCGGAAGGATAGTCCAGCATCGGCACCGCGGCCAGCGCGCCGTGCGGGTCGCGGATGGCCGGCAGCGCGCACAGCACGGATGAAGGCAGGCCGGACCGCCCGCGCATCGCCGTCGCGCCGTCGCCCAGAGCGCCCATCATCCAGCCAGGACGGCCTTGGCCCAGCAGCCGGAAGCGCCTGTCCCACTGCGCGCTGGCCCTGGCAGGGACCGGCGGCGCCAGCGCCCCAGGGTCGCGCGCCATCAGCCACCGCCCCCCCGCGCGGGGCCGCAGCCAGGCCCCGCCCAGCGTGCCGTGGCCGGCGGCGAGCAGCCTCGCGGCACGCGCGCTGGCCGGCGCCAGCCCGCCCCCGCCAACCAACCGGGCCAATTGCGCCAGCGCCGCCGCCGCCACGCCATCGCGGCCCAGCGCGACCGGGTCGATGACGACGAACCCCTCCGGCCGGATCTCGGCCGCCGCCGCCAGCCGCGCCGCCAACGCCGCCGCGGACCTCTCGCGCCGCTCGCCGAAGGCTGTGGCGGCGGCGGCCAGCGCGGCGATACCCGCCCCCTCGCCGCCCGGATCGGCCAGCGCGGCGCGCAGCCGCACCCGGGCAAAGCGGGGGTCGGTGTTGCTCGGGTCGCGCACCGGCGCCAGGCCGGCCATCGCGACCACGGCTTCCAGCGCCGCCGGCGCCACGCCCAGCAGCGGCCGGAGCACCAGCACGCCGCCGCCATCGCGCGCCGCCGCCATGCCGGCGAGGCCCGCCTGCCCGCTGCCGCGCAGGGCGCGGAACAGCAATGTCTCGGCCTGGTCACCGCGATGCTGGCCGAGCAGCAGCCAAGGCCGGCCATCCGCCGCCGCCGCCGCGCCAAGCGCCGCCATGCGTGCCGCCCGCGCGCGCGCCTGCAACCCCGCGCCGCCCGCCAGCCCCAGCCGCAACACGCGCACCTTCACGCCGCGCGCGGCCAGCAGCGTGGCCACGCCATCGGCCTCGGCGGCGCTCTCGGCGCGCAGCCCGTGATCGGCCACCAGCGCCAGCAGGTCGCCGCCCCGCGCCCGCGCCCAGGCATCCGCCAATACCGCCAGGGCCAGGCTGTGCGGCCCGCCAGACACGCCGGCCGCCAGGCGAGGCGCCGCCCCGAACGGCCCGAGCGGGGCGATCAGCGCGGCGAAATCGGCGTCGGTCAGGCCGGGCCTATCCCCATGCGCGCGTGCTGACTGGCATCGCGCGCCTGCGCGCGTCGTCACCCGCACCGCGCCTGCGCGCGAGCATCATCGGCACTGCGCGCGCCGCCGCGCATCCGCCACGCGGGCCGACACAGGCTGGGACAGCCGCGTGTATTCCGACCGCAGCTGCTCCAGCGTGTCGCAGGCCTCGCGCCGCGCGCCGAAGCCGATGAAGGCGTTCGACAGGCCCAGCAACGCCTCCGGCGCCCGGCCGGACTGGCGGTTGCGGCGATAGGCCTCATCGAAGGCCAGCGCGGCATTCTGGTATTGCCGGCGGCCCAGAAGCGCCTCGCCCAGCAGCAGTTGCGCGTCCTGCGCGCGCGGGCCGGGGCGGCCGGAAATCACCTCGCGCGCCGCGGCCTCGGCGGACGGGAAATCGCCGCGCGCGAGGGCGGTCTGGCCGTCGGCCAGCGCGCGTTCAGCGGTTCGCGGGCCGGTTTGCGGGCTGTCCGGTTCGCCTTGCCGGGGCGGGGCGCTGAACGGGGCCGGCGCCTGGCCGGGCGGCGGCCCCTGCGGAGGGCGCGCAGCGCCCCCCCGGCCGCCCCCTTCCAATTGCTGGAGGCGGAAATCCATGTCGCCGCGCAGCTTCTCGACCTCCTCGGCGAGGCGGCGGTTGGCGTTCTCCGCGACGTCGAGCTGGCCGCGCTGGCGGCGTACAACTTCCTCCAGCTCCTGCACGCGGGCCAGCAGGCCCTGCACCGATTCCGGCGGAGCGCCGAAGCCGCCGCGCGGGGCGGGCGCGGCCACGCCCCCGCCGCGGCGCAGGGCATCGAGGTCGCGCCGCAGCTCCAGCAGCTGGTTCTGCAGCGCAATGCCCTCCCGGCTGTCCATCTGCGCCGCGGCGGGCGGCGCGACCAACAGCGGCAGGGCGAACACGGCGGCGATCAGCGGCGCGCGCAAGGCCATGGCGGGGCAGCCCGTCCGGTTACTGGACGACGGTCACGGCGCGGCGGTTCTGCGCCCAGGCGGCCTCATCCGAGCCCAGCGCGGCAGGACGGTCCTTGCCGTAGGAGATGGTCTGGATGCGCGCGCCGTTCACGCCGCCGGCCACCAGGACGTCGCGCGCCGCATTGGCGCGGCGCTGGCCCAGTGCCAGGTTGAATTCGCGCGTGCCGCGTTCGTCGGTATGCCCCTCGACCTGCACGCGCACATCGGGGAAGCGGCCCATCCAGCCCGCCTGGCGGTCGAGGATCGGGCGCTGGTCGGCCTGGACGGTCGAGCTGTTGAAGGTGAACAGCACGCGGTCGCCGACATTGGCCACCAGGTCTTCCTGGCTGCCCGGGCGCGCCGCGCCGGCGCCGCCGGCGCCGGTGGCAGCGGCATTCTGGTCGGTGTTCGAGCAGGCGGCGAGCAGCGCGAGCGCTGCCACGGCACCCATCATGCGGGTCTTCATCGGGGGGGTCTCCTGCTGCGTGAAGGGATCGCGGGGGGCAAAGCACCCGGGGGCCGCGGGGTCAAGGACGGCAGGCGGTTCGCCGGTCATGACAGCAACGGCGACCAGGCGGGGTCGGTCGCGTCGGTGGGCGTGGGCACAGGGCGTTCGTTGAAGCCGGCGATGTCGATCGAGGCGATGCGCGCCGAATACCCGCCGCCGCGCGAATCGGTCGCGCGGCTCTCGCGGTAGAACATCAGCACGCGGCCATTGGGCGCGAAGGTGGGCCCTTCCATGGCCCAGCCCTCGGACAGGATGCGCTCGCCCGAGCCATCCGGGCGCATCACGCCGATGGCGAAGCCGCCGCCGCCGAAGCGCGTGAAGGCGATCAAATCCCCGCGCGGCGACCACACCGGCGTGGCATAGCGCCCGCGCCCGAAGGAAATCCGCCGCACCCCGCCGCCGCCGGCATCCATGACATACAGCTGCTGGTCGCCGCCACGGTCCGAATTGAACACGATCTGCGCCCCATCCGGCGAGAAGGAGGGCGAGACATCGAGCCCGCCGCCGCTGGTCAGCTGTCGTTCGCGCCGCGACGCCAAATCCACCACGAAGATGTTCGCATCGCCGCCGCGCGTGGAGGACAGGACCACCGATCGCCCATCCGGCGAGAAGCGCGGCGAGAGCGTCATGCCCGGGAAATTCCCCAGCGCCTGCTGCGCCCCGCTGCCGATGTCGAACAGCACCACCTGCGGCTGCCCGCGGTCGCGATACGACATGAAGGCGATGCGGTCGGCCGAGGGATGGAAGCGCGGCGACAGCGCGGCAAAGCGCCCATCGGTCAGGAAGCGATGGTTCTCGCCATCCTGGTCCATGATCGCGAGGCGCCGCGTGCGACGGTCGCGCGGGCCGGTCTCGCTGACATAGACCACGCGGGTGTCGAAGTAGCCCTTCTCGCCCAGCAGGCGTTCGTAGATCACGTCGGAGATCAGGTGCGCGATGCGCCGCCAATTCGCCGCCGGCGCAGTGAAGGCAGTGCCCTGCAACTGCGCTTCCGGCAGCACGTCCCACAGGCGGAATTCGACGCGCAACTGGCCGCCCTGTTCGACCACGCGCCCGGTCACCAGCGCCTGCGCGCCGATCACGCGCCAATCCTGGAAACGCGGCGTCTGCGCGGCGGATTCGGGCGTCTGGATGAAGGCCTGCCGGTCCACCGGGCGGAACAGGCCGGAATTGCGGAGGTTCGCCTGGATCACACGGGCGATGTCGCGGCCCACGCGCGCGGCGTCGCCGCCGCCGGCGAGGTCCGGGATGGCCACCGGGATCGGGTCGGTACGCGCGCGGGTGATGTCGATGACCGCGCCGGCTGCCGCCTGCTGCGCCAATGCCGGGAGTGGCGTGGCGAAGACGCCCGGCGCCACGAGCCCGGCACCGACACCGGCAAGGACACGACGACGCGACAGGACGAAGGGGGTGTCAGGGTTCATCGCACGAGGCCCCTCGGGTTGAAGCGGAAGACGGATGCCATGACGGTTCCGTATTTGTTGGGCGGCACGCGCAGCGGGTTGCACTGCGGGGACATAAGCGCGCGGCGCGCCGATTCGAAGACCGACAGGGACCGCGGATCCGATGGAACGCGCGACGCCGCCACGACGTTGCGCACATTGCCCGACCCATCGAGCACGACGCGCAGTTCGACCACGATCGAATCGAGGCCGAGCATGCCACGATCGACGTTCCAGCATTCGGCGATCTGGTCCGCCAGGCCGCGAATCTCGCCCTGGGTGAGCGCGGCCGAACCCTGCGGCGACCCACCACCCTGCTGCGGCGCGCCCGACGGGTTGGGCCGGGCGGTCGGCGGGCGGTCCTGCTGCTGGGTGGTGCGGAGCCGTTCCAGCGTGTTCTGCACCGATGTGCTGCGTTCCTGCGGGCGCGCCACCGGGGGCGTCTGCCCGGTGCCGGCCTGCTGGGCGGGTTCGGGCGGCGGCGGCACCGGCGTGGGCGGCAGCGGCAGCGGATCCTGGCGCGCCGGCGCGGCCTGCTGCTGGGGCGGCGGCGGCGTGGGCGTGGGCGGCGTGGGCAGCGGCGTGGTCACGCGCGGCGCGGGCACCGGGTCGGGGCTCGGCGCCGGGGCGGGTGCGGGCGGCGTGGGCTGCGCCTGGTTGGGCGTGGGCGGCGAAGGCGTGGGCGCGGGGGCCGGCGGCGGGGGTGGGGGCGGCGGGGGCGGTTCGGGCGGCGACTCGCGCGGCGGGGTCGGCGCCGGGGGTTCGGGCGTCGGCGGCGTGGGCGTGGGTTCGGGCGCCGGGGGCGCAGGCGTCGGGCGTGGCAGGTCGCCCTGCGCCATCTGCGCCGGGCCGGGTGCCACCAGTTCCACCGCGATGCCCTGTTCCTCGGGCTCCGGGATGGGCCGGGCCAGCACGAACAGCGCGCCGACCAGAAGGATCGACACGTGCACACCCGCCGAGACCAGGCCCCAGCGGTTCAGGTCCATGCGTGAGGTGAAGGAGGGCATTGCGGCCCGTCGCGACCTAGCGCGGCTGGCCGGCCGGGCGGGCGGGCGGCGCGGCGGGTCGGGCGGCGGGCGCGCCGCCGGCCTGTTCGGCCAGCAGTGCCACACGCGTGAAGCCGGCGCCGGCGATGGTGCCCATCACCTCCATGACCCGGCCATAGGCGATGGCGCGGTCGCCGCGCACGAAGATGCGCCGCTCCGGCGCACCCTGCGGCTGCGCGCCGATGATGGCCCGCAGCTGCGCCACCAGGTTTTCCATCGGCACCTCGGTCTCCTGCAGGAAGACGCGCCCCTGCGGGTCGACGGTGATGGTGAGCGGCTCGGTCTCCTGGTTCAGCGGCGTGGCGGCGGTGCGCGGAAGGTCCACCGGCACGCCCACGGTCATCAGCGGTGCGGCCACCATGAAGATGATGAGCAGCACCAGCATCACGTCGACCAGCGGCGTCACGTTGATCTCGGCCATCGGGCGGTAGCGCGAGCGGCGGTCGCGCCCGCCATTCATCAGGGAGCCGGCCATGGCGGCTATTCCGCCGCGCTCGCGGCCGGAGCCGCGGCGTCGTTTGCCGCGACTTCGGTCTGGCGCGACAGGATGGCGGCGAATTCGGTGGCGAAGGATTCCATCCGCGCGGCGAAGCGCGCCAGGTCGGTGTTGATCTTGTTGTAGGCCAGCACCGCCGGGATCGCCGCGACCAGGCCGATGGCGGTGGCGAACAGCGCCTCCGCGATGCCCGGTGCGACCACCGCAAGGTTGGTGTTCTGCATGCCGGCAATGGCGGCAAAGGAATTCATGATGCCCCAGACCGTGCCGAACAGCCCGATGAAGGGCGCGACCGACCCGACCGACGCCAGGAAAACCATCCAGCGTTCGAGCCGTTCCATCTCCCGCCCGATCGTCACGGTCATGGCGCGTTCGACGCGTTCCTTGGCACCGCCCATGATGTTGCCGGTGCCCGCGGAACGCCGCCATTCGCGCATCGCGGAGCCGAACACGGCGGCCAGCGGATGGGAGGGTTCCTCGCCTTCCTTCGCATAGAGGTCGTCGAGGCTGCCGCCGGACCAGAAGCGGTCCTCGAAGGCATCGGCGGCGCGGTTGGACCGGCGGATCGTGGTCACCTTGTCGAACACGATCGCCCAGACCCAGACGCTGGCGACCAGCAGCCCCAACATCACGCCCTTCACCACCCAGTCGGCCTGGAGGAACAGCCCCCACAGCGACAGGTCGTGGGCGGCCTGGCCGAGCGCCTCGGCGGTCACGCTTGGGTTCACGCCGTCTCTCCTTGCCTGGCCCGCGCGCGGGCCGCCTTCACTTCACGCCCCTGGCCCGCCTGCGGCGGGCCACCTCTACGCCGGGACCACCAGCCCCTTGAGCACCGACCGCCAGGGTTCCGGCAGGGGCACGGGCTTGAGGCTGTCTCGCCCGACGCAGACCAGCCCGACCTTGAGACCGGCCAGCCTGTGCTGCGCGTCGCGCACCACCTGGTCGAGCACCACCTGCGCGCCGGTCACGCGCAGCACCGAGGTCTCCACCACGACCGAATCATCGAGCCGCGCCGGGCGCCAGTACTCCACTTCGACGCGCCGCACCACCAGCAACGCATTGTGACGTTCCATCATAAAGTGGTGCGGCAAGTCCATGGCACGCAAGGATTCGGTTCGCGCCCGTTCCGCCCAATGCAGATATCGGGCGTGATAGGCCATCCCGCCGGCATCGGTATCCTCGAAATACACGCGCAAGGCGTATCGATGCGGTGCATTTGCCTTATTTGGTTCGGAGCCGTTCACGGATCATTGTCCCGCAGCAGGTCGAGCTGCGCGACCAGCCCCGCCGGCGGGGCGAGTCCCAGGTGCCGCCAGCCGGCCTCGCCCAGCATCCGCCCGCGCGGGGTCCGCAGCACCAGGCCCTCCTGGATCAGGAAGGGCTCGACCACTTCCTCGAGCGTATCGCGCCCTTCGGCGAGTGCTGCCGCCAGCGTCTCGATGCCGACCGGCCCGCCGCCATGGTGCTCGGCGATGCGGCGGAGATACCGCCGGTCCATGGCATCAAGGCCGAGCGCATCGACTTCCAGCCGCAGCAGAGCGCCATCGACCATGGCGCGGTCGGCGGTGCTGTTCTCCACCAGCGCGAAATCCCGCACGCGGCGCAGCAGCCGGCCCGCGATGCGCGGCGTGCCGCGGGAGCGCTTCGCGATCTCAAACGCCCCATCATCCGACAGCGCAAAACCGAGTTTCCGCGCGCCACGGCTGACGATGCCGTGCAGTTCCTCCGCCGTGTAGAACACCAGCCGCAGCGGAATCCCGAAGCGGTCGCGCAGCGGCGTCGCCAGCAGCCCCGCGCGCGTGGTCGCACCGATCAGCGTGAAGGGCGGGATATCGATCCGCACAGTTCGCGCGGCAGGACCTTCCCCAATGATCAGGTCCAGGCAAAAATCCTCCATCGCGGGATAGAGCGTCTCCTCGATGGCCGGTTGCAGGCGATGGATCTCATCGACGAACAGCACGTCGCGCGGTTGCAGGTTGGTCAGGATCGCCGCGAGGTCGCCCGACCGCTGCAACACCGGCCCGGACGTGGCTCGGAACCCCACACCCAGTTCGCGCGCGACGATCTGCGCCAGCGTGGTCTTGCCCAGCCCCGGCGGGCCATGGAACAGCACATGGTCCATCGGCTCCGCCCGCGCCCGCGCCGCGGCGATGAAGACACCAAGGTTCTCGCGCAGCGACGCCTGGCCGGTGAAGTCGCCCAGAATCTGCGGGCGCAGCGCGTGCTCGCCGTAGTCGTCATCCTGGCGCTCGGGGTCGGTGATGCGCTCGCCGTTCGTCCCGCCGGCGGCGGGCCTCCCACTCATCGCGCCATCTCCTTCAACCCGTCGCGGATCAGCGCATCCAGCGTCGCGCCCTCACCCAGCCGCTTCGCCGCACGCGCGATCGCCGCCGCCGCCTGCGGCTGCTTCCAGCCGAGATTCACCAGCGCCGACACCGCATCCGATTCCGCCCCCGCCTCCGGCACGACCACTGCCAGCCCACCCTCGCCATCCGCATCCGGCGTCGCGCGCCCCACCGCCCATTTCTGCATCGCAGGTTCATCGACGATGCGGTTCGCCGTCGCCGCCCCCAGCCCCTTCACCTCCGACAGACGCTTGCGTTCCTTCGCCGCGATCGCCCGCGCCAGGCCATCCGGCGACAAGGACGACAACACGATCAGCGCCTTCTGCGGCCCCACCGTCTTGACCTCGATCAACGCGCGGAACGCCTCGCGCTCCGCCGCATCGAAGAAGCCATACAGCGTGATCGCATCCTGGCTGACCCGCGTCTCCACCAGCACGCGCTGCACACCCTCACGCCCCGTCAAGGCATCCAACGTCTTGCGCGAACACGACAACAGATACCCCACGCCATTCACATCGAACACGCACCCACCCTCATGCGTGGCCTCCACACGGCCTTTCAGCGCGGCGATCATGGGGCGGGCGCTGCGGCGGAGGGGGCCTTGCCCCCTCCGGACCTCCCCCACCAAGGGCTTAAGGCCCTTGGATCCCTCAACTTTAATCGGGGAAATTGGGGAGGGGCATAGCGCACCAGTCGCGTCAGGCACACCGATGATGCCCCTCCCCAATTTCCCCGATCAGGTATTGGTGTCCAGAGGCCCTTAGGCCTTTGGTGGGTGGGGGTCCGGGGGAGGGCAAAGCCCTCCCCCGCCGCGCGCCCGCCGCCCATCATGCCGGCTGATACCCGCGTGCGAGCGCCGCGCGCGACTGGCGGTGATGGGCGTGGCAGATGGCAACGGCGAGGGCGTCGGCGGCGTCGGCGCGTTTGAAGGTCACGCCGGGCAGGAGGTGTTTCACCATGGCCTGGACCTGGTCCTTGGCGGCGTGGCCGTTGCCGACCACGGCGCGCTTCACTTCCATGGCGCCGTATTGCGCGACGGCCAACCCGGCGAGCGCCGGGGCCAGCACCACGACCCCGCGCGCCTGGCCGAGCTTCAGGGCGGAATCGGGGTTGCGGGCGACGTAGGTGTTCTCGACGGCGGCTTCTTCCGGGACGTGCATCTCGATCACGGCGGCGAGGCCGCGGTGCAGCGCCAGCAGGCGGTCGGGCAGGTCTTCGGCGGGGGTGGTCGAGATGACGCCCTCGGCCAGGAAGCGCAGGCGGAAGCCGTCGTGTTCGATCAGCCCCCAGCCGGTGTGCTGGAGGCCGGGGTCGAGGCCGAGGATGCGAATCGGGCGGCGCGCCATGGGGCGCCTTCATAGCAGACCGGCGCCGATAGCCGCGCGCGGGCGCCGCGGGTAGCGTCGCGCGTGCAATGGGCGGGGCAGACGGAATGGGTTCGGATCTCGCGGAACGCCTCGGCTTCGATCGCGACGCGCGGCTGCTGATCGTCAACTGCGACGACCTGGGGTCGAGCCACGCGGCGAACCTGGCGACGCATCGCGCGCTGGCGCAGGGCATCGCGACCGACGCGACGCTGATGGTGCCCTGCCCCTGGGCGCCGGAGGCGGTGCGAATGTGCACCGGCTATCCGATCGGCGTGCACCTGACGCTGACCAGCGAATACGAGACCTGCCGCTGGCGCGGGCTGACGCGCGGCGCCTCGCTGCACGATACGGCGGGCTTCCTGCCGCGCACGGCGGCGGAGGCGCTGGCGCGGCTCGACGCGGCGGACGCGCATGCCGAATGCCTGGCGCAGATCGAGGCGGCGCTGTCCTGGGGCGTCGATGTCACGCACCTCGACGCGCATATGGGTGTGATGCAGGACCGGCCGGACTTGGTCGGCGTCTATCTCGACCTCGCCGCGCGCTTTCGGCTGCCGGTCCGCATGGCGGCGCAGGACCTGGCGGCGCGGGAGGCTGCGGCCGCGCGCGGCATCCTGTTCAACGAACACATGCTCTACGCCTGGCCGCTGCCGGCCGGCCCGACGCTCCGCGCCGCCCTGCCGGAGCTGCCGCCCGGCGTGACGGAGATCTTCGCGCACCCCGCCACGGATGGCGAGGAACTGCGCGCCTGCACCCCGGCCTCTGCGGCGCTGCGGATCGACGATGCACAGGCGCTGCTGGACCCGGAACTCGCTGCGATGCTCGATGCACGGGGCGTCCGCCGCATCGACTTTCGCGCCCTGCGCGACGCACAGCGCCGCGGCGCATAGCCGGCGCGCTCAGCCCGGCAGTGCGAGAAGCCCTCGCAGCGCCGCCGCGCGGCGGTCGAGCAGATCCGCCAGGCTGGCGCGGTCCAGCACCGCCAGGAAGGCGCGCACCGCCTCATCCAGCACCGAGATCAGGCCGCAGGCCGGCGCGATGACGCAGGTGGGGCAATCGGCCAGGTCGAAATCCGCCTCCATGTGGCGCACCACGGCCCCGACGCTGATTTCGGCGGGCGGGCGGGCCAGGCGGATGCCGCCGGAACGCCCACGCAGGCTGGTAACGAAGCCGGCGCGCCCGAGTTCGTTCACCACTTTCATCAGGTGGTTCTGCGAAATGCCATAGGCGCGGGCGATCTCGGCGATCGAGCAGACGGCATCCGGCCGCGTGCCCAGGTGCAGCAGGGTCCGCATGGCGTAGTCGGTGTAGCGGGTGAGCCTCATGCGCCAGCCTTAAACATGCAGATTGAATATCAGTTTTAAACTTGCATCATTTTAGCCCGCACGATATATGCATTCCTGATACATGATTCAGGTGCGCGATGCACGACAGCCCCGGTATCGACGACGACACCCTCCAGCGCGTGGTCGCGCGCTTCTACGAAAGGGTCCGCGCCGATGCGGCGCTCGGCCCGGTATTCGACGGCGCCATCCACGACTGGCCGGCGCATCTGGAGACGCTGTCGGCCTTCTGGTCCTCGGTGATGCTCACGTCCGGCCGCTACAAGGGCAATCCGATGGCGGCGCACCTGAAGCACCAGGCACGCATCACGCCAGCACTGTTCGAACGCTGGCTGGACCTTTGGGCGCAGGCGACGGACGAACTCCTGGCGGCCGACGCCGCCGCCGCGATGCAGGCCAAGGCCGCCCGCATCGCCCGCAGCCTGCAATACGCGCTCTCCCCCCTGCCGCTGCCCGGCGCAGCCTGACCGAAGGAGCCTCCCCCATGTCTAACCCTGAGGTCGCCCTTGGCGTGCATCACGCGCCGCGGGGCCTGTCCGACCGCATCGCGCTCGGCTTCACCAAGGTGCTGCGCTTCTGCGCCGACACCTTCTTCGCCAGACGCTACGGCCACCGCGCCATCGTGCTCGAGACCGTCGCCGCCGTGCCGGGAATGGTGGGCGCAACGCTCACCCACCTGCGGTGCCTGCGCCGCATGGAAGACGACAATGGCTGGATCCGCACCCTCATGGAGGAAGCGGAGAACGAGCGCATGCACCTGATGACCTTCATCGAGGTCGCCAAGCCCACGGTCTTCGAACGCATGGTCATCCTGGGCGTGCAGTGGGTGTTCTACGTCTGCTTCTTCCTGCTCTACCTGGCGAGCCCGCGCACCGCGCACCGCGTCGTCGGCTATTTCGAGGAGGAGGCGGTGATCAGCTACACCCACTACCTCGCCGACATCGATGCCGGCCGGTCGGAAAACCCACCCGCGCCGGCGATCGCGCGGCATTACTGGAAGCTGCCGGCGGATGCCACGCTGCGCGACGTGGTGGTCGTGATCCGCGCCGACGAGGCGCACCACCGCGACGTCAACCACGGCTTCGCCTCGGAACTGGGCGGCGGCACGCCGGGCCCGGTCTCGCCCTATCCCGACCACGCCGCCGAATTGCGGCCGGACTCCTGAAGCCTCGGTCATCGATGCCGTGACGGTCGCAGCGATGGCGCGGCCGCGCGAAACCGCTACCATGGCGCGCCGGGCGTATCGCGACGCAGAGCCTGCAAGCCCAGGGCACCAAGATCAGGGTCAGTCACATGAGCGCCGAGACCACGGAATTCCGCCCGCACAGCTCGCATTGGGGCGTCTTCACCGCGGCCATGCGCGATGGCGGGCTGGTGGTCCGCCCGCACCCCGGCGACCCGGACCCGAACGAGATCCTGCAGAACTTTCCCGCCGCGCTGCGCCACCCGGCGCGCATCGCGCAGCCGATGGTGCGCCGCGGCTGGCTCGAACGCGGCCCTGGCCCTGATCGCGCGCGCGGCCGCGACGAATTCGTCCCGATGTCCTGGGACGCCGTGCTGGAGTTGCTGGGCGGGGAACTCGCGCGCGTGCGCGACACGCACGGCCCGGGCGCGGTCTTCGGCGGCTCCTACGGCTGGTCGAGCGCCGGGCGCTTCCACCACGCGCAGAGCCAGGTGCATCGCTTCCTGAACTGCGCCTATGGCGGCTATGTCGCCTCGGTCAATTCCTACAGCTCGGGCGCGTCTTCAGTCCTGGTGCCGCATATCCTCGGCGTCTATGACGACCTGACCAAGCACAACGTCACCTGGGACCAGGTGGCGCAGCACAGCGAGGTCGTGCTGGCCTTCGGCGGCATGGCGCTGAAGAACGCCATGGTCGCCGGCGGCGGCATCAGCGCGCATGTCGAGCGCCCAGCAATGCAGGCGGCCCGCGAACGCGGTTGCGACTTCATCCTGGTCGGCCCGCTGCGCGGCGACCTGCCCGACGAAGCCGGCGCCGAATGGATCGCGAACATCCCCAACACCGACACGGCGCTGATGCTGGCGCTGGCGCACACGCTGGTGACCGAGGGCCTGCACGACCAGGCCTTCCTCGACCGTTTCACCGTCGGCTGGCCGGTCTTCGAACGCTACCTGCTGGGCGAGGCCGATGGCCAGGCGAAGGATGCCGACTGGGCGGCGCCGATCACGGGCGTCCCGGCCGATGACATCCGCGCCCTGGCCCGCCGCCTGCACGGCCGCCGCGTGCTGGTGACGGTCGCGCACGCGTTGCAGCGCGCCGAACACGGCGAACAGCCGGTGTGGATGGGCGCCGTGCTGGCCGCCGCACTCGGCCAGATCGGCCTGCCCGGCGGCGGCTACGGCTATGCGATGGGCGCGATCGGCTATTACGGCCGCCGCGGCAATGCGGTGCCCGGCCCGACCCTGCCGCAGGGGCGCAACCGGCACGGCAACTTCATCCCGGTCGCGCGCATCGCCGACATGCTGCTGAACCCCGGCACGACCTATCGCTACAACGGCCAGACCCGCACCTACCCGGACATCCGCTTGGTCTATTGGGCGGGCGGCAATCCCTTCCATCACCACCAGGACATCAACCGGCTGCGCCAGGCGTTCGCGCGGGTGGATACGCTGGTGGTGCACGAACTCGCCTGGACCGCCACCGCGCGCCACGCCGACATCGTGCTGCCCGCCACCATGACGCTGGAACGCGAGGATATCGGCTACAGCTCCCACGACCCGCTGATGGTGGCGATGCACCGCATCGTCGCCCCCTATGGCGAGGCGCGCGACGACTACGACATCTTCGCCGACCTCAGCCGCCGCATGGGCACGCAGCAGGCCTTCACCGAGGGCCGCACCACCCGCGAATGGCTGCGCCACCTGTACGCGCGCACGCAGCAGGGCCTGCGCGACCTCGACCTGCCGGCACCGGACTTCGAGGAGTTCTGGACCGCCGGCACCCTGGACCTGCCGCAGCGGCCCGATGATGGCGGCCCCTGGCGCGCCTTCCGCGAGGACCCCGACGCCAACCCCCTGCCCACGCCAAGCGGGCGCATCGAGGTCTTCTCCGAGACCATCGCCGGCTTCAACGAGGCAACCTGCCCCGGCCACCCCGCCTGGCTGCCGCCGGAGGAAATCGCGGCCGGTGCCACGCCGCTGCACCTGGTGGCCAACCAGCCGGCGACGCGGCTGCACAGCCAGCTCGACTTCGGCGGCCACAGCCAGGCGTCCAAGCGGCGCGGGCGGGAGGTTGCGGCGATGCATCCGGCCGACGCGGCCGCGCGCGGCATCGCCGATGGCGACGTGATCCGCCTGTTCAACGACCGCGGCGCCTGCCTCGCGGCCGTTCGCCTGACCGACGGCATCCGCCAGGGCGTCGTGCAACTCGCCACCGGCGCCTGGTACGACCCCGAGGATCCGCAGGAGGACAAGCCGCTGTGCGTGCACGGCAACCCGAACGTGCTGACGCGCGATGCCGGGACCTCGGCGCTGGCGCAGGGCTGCACCGGGCAGCTCACGGTGATCGAGGTGGAACGCTTCACCGGCAACCTGCCGCCGATCCGCGCCTTCGACCCGCCGCCGGGCGGCTGAGGGCGGGCCGCGGCGGCGCGCGCAGACGCCGCTAGGCCGCGGAAAGCCGCTCCGCCGCCGCCGCATCGACCTCGAAATTCGCATAGACGGTCTGGACGTCGTCATGGTCGTCCAGCGCATCGACCAGCTTCAGGATTTCGCGCGCGCGGTCCTCATCGAGGTCGATGGTGGTGGAGGGCCACCATTCCAGCTTGGCCGCCTCCGCCTGGCCGAACGCCGCTTCCAGCGCATCGCGCACGGTCGCGAAATCCTCGACGGAGCACGACACCTCGTGGCCTTCCTCGTCGGATTCCACGTCCTCGGCGCCGGCCTCGATCGCCGCTTCCAGCATCGCGTCGGCGGTCGCGGCGGCGGCCTTGAAGCGCAGCACGCCCTTGCGCTCGAACTGGAACGCGACCGAATTCGTCTCCCCCAGCGCGCCGCCGTTCTTGGCGAACATCGACCGCAAATCCCCGCCGGTGCGGTTGCGGTTGTCGGTCAGCGCCTCGACGATGATGGCAATGCCGTGCGGGCCGTAGCCCTCGTAGCGCACTTCCTCGTAGCCCTCGCCCTGCCCGGCTTCGGACGCGCGCTTGATGGCGCGGTCGATGGTGTCGCGCGTCATGTTCGCCACCAGCGCGGCCTTCACGGCGGCGCGCAGGCGCGGGTTCATCGCCGGGTCGGGCAGCCCCTGCTTGGCCGAGACACTGATCTCGCGGATCAGCTTGCTGAAGGCCTGGGCGCGCTTGGCACCCTGCGCGGCCTTGCGGTGCATGACGTTCTTGGCGTGCGAATGGCCGGCCATGGCCGCCTCTCTCTCCGAAATGCCTGGGTTCGACGGCGCTTCTACGCGCCGCGCCCGGCCGCGGGCAAGCCGGGGCTGGCAAACTGCGCCCGGAACGGGTGAAACTGGCGCATGGACACGCAAGCCCCCATCGACCCCTTCGCCGTCACCACCGAGGACCAGCTGCGCGCGGTCTATGACCAGCCGCTCGAAGGCCCGCTCAAGAAGGTGACCCACAGGGTTGAGGCGACGGCCCGCGCCTGGATCGCCGCCTCGCCCTTCTGCATCCTGTCCACCGTGGGTGCGCGCGGCGTGCACGCCACCCCGCGCGGCGATGCGCCGGGCTTCGTGGCGGTCGAACCGGACGGGTCGCTGCTGATCCCCGACCGGCGTGGCAACAACCGGCTCGATGCCTATCGCGACATCCTCGAGGACAACCGCGTCTCGGTGGTGTTCTTCGTCCCCGGCGCGTCCGAGGTGCTGCGCGTGCACGGCACCGCACGCATCACCACCGACCCGGCGCTGTGCGGGCGTTTCGTCGAACGCGGCAAGGCCCCCGCGACGGTGCTGGTGGTGAGCGTGCAGGAACTGTTCATGCAATGCGCCAAGTCGATCATGCGGTCGCGCCTGTGGGGCGGCGCGCCGCGCCCGGCCGGGCTGCCGACGATGGGGCAGCTCATTGCCTCCCACCGCGCCGACGGCGCCGTGGACCCCGCCGCCTACGACGCCGAGGCGCCGGAGCGGCTCAACCAGACGATGTACTGACCACCGAGGGCGGCGGCACGCCCGGTCAGAGCAGCCCGCGTGCGATCCCGCCATCCACGTTGACCGTCTGCCCGGTCACATAGCCGGCGCGTGGGCTGGACAGCCACAGCACCATCGCCGCGACCTCCTCCGGCGCGCCGAAGCGCCCGAGCGGGATCTCGTGCGCGAATTCGGCGATCACCTCCTCGGCCGTCACGTTGCGCTGCGCCGCCATGGCCGCAGCGCGGTCGGTCCATAGCCGCGTCAGCGTGCGCCCCGGGGCCACGCAATTCACCCGGATGCCCTCGGCCGCGTATTCGCCGGCCAACGTCTTTGTAAGCCCCAGCAGCCCGGCCTTGTGGACGTTCGACACGATCTGGTTCGGATAGGGCATGCGCGACGCCGCCGCCCCCAGCACCACGATGGACGGCGCGCTGCCCTTGCGCAGCAGCGGCAGCGCGGCACGCACGACGCGCACGGCGGACAGCACGTTGAAGGTGTAGTTCGCCATCCAGTCGGCGTCGCTCAGCGCCTCGAAGCCCGATCGGATCGACCCGCCGACGCAATCCACCAGCGCATCCAGCGCGCCCCAGCGCGCGGCGGCCTCGGCCAGCAGGGACTCAGCCGCGCCGGCCTCGGTGATGTCGGCCACCGCCGTCGCCGGCCGCTGGCCCGTGGCGGCCGCGATGCGATCGGCCGCCGCCGCGATGCCGGCCGGATCGCGCGAGGCGATGAGCAGCGAAGCGCCCTCCCGCGCCAGCAGTTCCGCGGTCGCGAAGCCGATGCCCGCCGAAGCGCCCACCACCAGCACGCGCCGTTCCGTGAAGCCGAGGTCCATATGCCGATTCCCGCCCGTGTCGCGGCGCAGGCTGGATCGGATCGCGCCTGCGGGGAAGCGGGGGGGTGGGCGCCCTCGGATCGCCCGCCGGGGCGCCGGCCCGGGCGGTCAGGCCGCCGGCATCGCCGGATCGAGCGCCCCACCCATCCGCAGCGGCGCTGCGCGCCGTGCCAACCCCGTCGCGTCATCCGTCTCGACAAACAACCCGCAGAGGGTCGCAGCCCCCTCGGCAGGGGCCAGCTTCTCCGCCGGCACCTTGCGCCAGAAGCGCAGCGAGGCGCCGCCCTTCTGCATCCCGATCACGCTGTCGTAGTCGCCGCACATGCCGGCATCGGACTGGTACGCCGTGCCGCCGGGCAGCACGCGCGCATCGGCCGTGGGCACATGGGTATGCGTGCCGATCACGAGGCTGGCGCGCCCGTCGAAGGAATGGCCCATCGCCTGCTTCTCGCTGGTGGCTTCCGCATGGATGTCCACCACCACCGCCTGCACGCTGCCCTGCGCCCCCAGCGTCTGCTTCGCCAGTTCCGCCTGCACGGCGCGGAACGGGTCGTCCAGCGGTTCCATGAACAGCCGGCCCATCGCCTGCACCACCAGCACGCGCCGCCCGCCCGCCACCTGCACCACCGTCGCCCCGCGCCCGGGCGTGCCCGGCGCGTAGTTCAGCGGGCGGATCAGGCGAGGTTCTTCCTCGATGAAGGGGATGATCTCCTTGCGGTCCCAGGCATGGTTGCCGAGCGTCAGCACATCCGCCCCGGCGGCGAACAGCGCGCGCGCCATGTCGGGCGCGAGGCCGAAGCCATGCGAGGCGTTCTCCGCATTCACCACCACCAGGTCGAGCATCAGGTCGCGCCGCAGCGTGGGCAGCGCCGCGGCCACAGCGTCGCGCCCCGACCGCCCGACGATGTCGCCCAGGAACAGCAGCCTCATGCGGCCATGTGGCAGACCACCACGCCCGTCTCCGTCGCCACGCGCGGCAGGCGCGCATCCAGGGGGCCGGCGGGCACCCCGGGCGGGTCATGCATCTCCTGCGCCGCATAGGCAATGCCGAGCGTGGTTGCGTGGGGCAGCGCCGCCAGCGTGCGGTCGTAATACCCCCCGCCATAGCCCAGCCGCCGCCCCGCGCGGTCGAAGGCCAGCAGCGGCACCAGCAGCCAGTCGGGCGTGACGTCGGGGCCTTCGGCCGGCTGGCGCGTGCCCATCGGGCCGGGCGCCAGCGCATCGCCCGGCGCCCAGCGGCGGAAGCGCAGCGGCAGGCCGCGCTTCGGGGTGACCGGCAGCGCGAGTGGCTGCCCGCGCGCATGCAGCGCGTGCAGCAGCGGGCGCAGGTCGATCTCGGGCCCCATCGGCCAGAAGCCGGACACGAGCGCGCCGGGGGGCGACGGGCAGTCGCGCAGCACGATGGCGGCGAGCGCCTCCCCTGCCCCGGCCGGGTCGATGGCGGCACGGCGCGCCAGCGCGGCCTTGCGCGCCTCGGCCTTGAGGGCGGCGAGCAGGACGTCGCAATGGTCGGCGGCGGTGTCAGCGGTCATCGACGGGATCATGGGCGCGCCGCAGGGCAAGGCAATGCCTTGGCGCGGCCGAACGGCCGCCACGCCAAGCGAGCCTCGCCCGCCACGACCGACGGTGCCTGCCTGTCCCGTCCGCGGGCGCTCGCGATTGCAGCACACGACTGCCCTCGACAATCCGCGTTGCTCGGCCCCGCGGCGCGCGCATCGGGCGGTTCCGCGCGCGCTTGGGGGGCGCGAAGGCATCCTCATTCCAAGAAGGCCACACCCGCTGCCATCGGCACTGTCGGCCCGAGGTCATGCCTCGGGCCGGGAGCGCGAATGCGCGACCGCGCCCAGACCATCAGTCGCGCCCGGCGCACCAGTGCATGGCGCGCCAGCCAAGCCGGCGGATGCCGGCGCCCGGCGAATGAGGGCGAAAAAAGCGCCAAGCCAGCGGATGCCGGCGCCCGGCGAATGAGGGCGAAAAAAGCGCCAAGCCCGCGGATGCGGGCGCCCGGCGTCTAAGGGCAAGAAAAATCGCGCTCCGCGCGATCAAATAGCGTGAAGCCACCCAGGCCGCTGGCGTCTCACCCTCCCAAGGCCTGCTGTCGCAGGTGGGCACCAGGTACCCGGACCAAGATCCGGACAGAGCCAGCTCCCGGAGGATGTGCATTGGCCCCGGGGATGAATTGCCTGGCGCGCCGGCCAGCCTCACCGCTTGAACCTAGGGGGCCTCAAGGGTGGCTGCAATGGCCTCGATCGCCTCTGCCACGCGATGCAGGCGCGCGACCAGGGCGGGATCGACCGCCGGGGCGGCGGGCGCGACCCGTTCCGGCATCGGTGCCGCGACCGCCCCGCCGGCCTTCAGCGCGTCGTTCTCGGCCGTCAGGTCCGAGGTCTCGTCGGCCAGTTGCAGGGCGGCCAGCAGCAGCATGCGCGTCTCGCCGAACTGCATGCCCATGGCCTTGAGCGCGCCGATGCGCTTGTCGACTTCCGCCGCCATGTCGGTCAAATGCCGTTCCTGCCCGTCCTGGCAGGCGACCGGGTGGGAGTATCCGCCGACGCGGACCGTGACCTGGGCCATCAGGCTTCCTCGCCCAGCACGCCGCGCAGGCGCGCGATGGTGTCGTCCAGCCGTGCGGCCAGGGCGGCGACGGCCTCGCGGGCGGCCGCCGTGTCCTGGCCCTCGGCCGCCTGTGCCGGCACCGGGCGGTTGGCCATCGCACGCGACAGGCGTTCCACCGCGGCTTCGAGCCTGGCGGCGGCCTCGGCCACCGGATCCCCTTCAGCGTCGTTCATCGGCCCCCTGGACGCCACGCATGCCTTGCCCCGCGACGCTTCGCGGGCCAAGCAGAAGGCTTGGCAGAGAGGGGCCTCGGGGTCAACGGTGACGGCGCGTGTGAACTTCCCCCCGGTGGTGACGGTGCATGGGCTGGCGGGCGCGAAGGCGGCGCTGGCAGCGGCCGGGCCGCGCGGGGTGCTGCTGCTCTCGGCCCTCGGCGCGGGCGGGTTCGCCGGGCCGGCCTGGTTCCTGGAGGTGGTCGTACAGGCCGCGGCGGCGCATCCGGGGGTGACGCATCTGGCGGCGCTGGATTGCGCCGATGCGCCGGGCACCGCGCTCGCGGCGCTGCGCGCGGGCGTGCGCCTGGTGGTGCTGGACGGCGCCTGCCCGGCCTTCGCCGCAGTGCGCGCGGCCGCGGCAGAGTGCGGCGCGCAGGTGCTGCCGGCCCGCCCGCCCAGCCTGGACCTTGCAACCCTCGACCTGTGCCGGCGCGACGACCTCGCGCGGCTGGCCGCCTGGCTCGCCATCGAAGCGCCACAGGATGGCGCCACATCGCCCGCCGCGTGACACCATGCCCGGCCTGCGCTATCGCCCGGCGCCGAAGACGACCCGAAGGAAGGACGCCCGATGAAGCTCACCCGCCGCGTGAAGGAAATTCTGTCCTGGTACGAGAGCGACAACCCCGGGACCAAGGCGAACCTCGCCCGCATCCTGATGGAGGGAAAGCTCGGCGGCACCGGCCGCATGGTGATCCTGCCGGTCGACCAGGGCTTCGAGCACGGCCCGGCGCGGTCCTTCGCGCCCAACCCCGCCGCCTATGACCCGCACTACCTGTTCGACCTGGCGATCGAGGCCGGGCTGAACGCCTATGCCGCGCCGCTCGGCATGATCGAGGCCGGTGCCGCCACCTATGCCGGGTCGATCCCGACCATCCTGAAGGTGAACAGCTCCAACAGCCTGTCCACCACCAAGGACCAGGCGGTGACGGGCAGCGTGTCCGACGCGCTGCGCCTGGGCTGCTCGGCCATCGGCTTCACCATCTATCCGGGCAGCGAATACCAGTTCGAGATGATGGAGGAACTGCGCGAGCTGGCCGAGGAAGCCAAGGCCGCCGGCCTCGCGGTCGTGGTGTGGTCCTATCCGCGCGGCCCGATGCTCGACAAGGTCGGCGAGACCGCCTTCGACATCTGCGCCTATGCCGCGCACATGGCGGCGCTGATGGGCGCGCACATCATCAAGGTGAAGCCGCCGATGGAGCCGGTCTCGCTTGACGCGGCGAAGAAGACCTACGCGGATCGCAAGATCGACGGGTCGGACATGACCGCGCGCATCCGCCACATCGTGCAGGCCTGCTTCAACGGCCGCCGCCTGGTGGTGTTCTCGGGCGGCGAGGCGAAGGGCGCGGATGCGCTGCTCGACGAAGCGCGCGCCATCCATGCCGGCGGCGGCAATGGCTCCATTGTCGGGCGCAACGCCTTCCAGCGCCCGAAGGACGAGGCGCTGAAGCTGCTGGCCTCGATGATCGAGGTGTACAAGACGAAGGGCTGACCCCCTCGGCGCGCCACGCATGCGCGGCGCGCCGATTGCGGCTATCCTCCCAGGCTTGAGCAGGCTCGCTAGGCCATGTGGCGCCAGCCCCTGCACGACCTCGACCACGCACGGCGCATGGCCACGGAACTCGACCCATGAGCCCCGCCGCGCGGCATCGCGCCGGGCTGCGCGCGGCCACCATCGACCGGCTGCGCGCGCATTTCTCGGCCCATCCGCCGGCGCAGGCCGAGCGCATCATCCTGTTCGGCTCCCTCGCCCGCGGCGACTTCGACGGCGCGTCCGACACCGACCTCCTGGTGATCGGCGAAAGGCTGCCCGACAGCGCGGTGGAACAGGCCTCGGGGCGCCCGGTGGACATGATCCTGTGGGCGCCATCCGCCTGGGCGCGTGCGATGGCGCAGGGCCACCCCATGGCATCCGCCATCGTGCGGGACGGGCTGGAGATCTGGCGCGCCGGCTGACCGGCAGCCCGACGCGCCCGCCCCCGCGCATCCGAACCGCCCCCTGCGGCGTAGTACCACCATGCTCCCCATCGCCATCCGCCTTGCCGCCCTGGTGCCGATCCTGGCCGGCGGCGGCGGCGCGCTGTTCGGCCCGGCCTTCTTGCAGGAGGCCGCCGGGCCCGCCACCGCCAGCCACCTGCGCTACCTGTCGGGCCTGCTGCTCGGCCTCGGCCTGCTGGCCTGGTGGTGCGCGGGCGCGCTGGACCAGCGCCGCCGGCTGTTCGAGGCACTGTGCGCCATGGTCGCGATCGGTGGCCTCGCACGGCTCGGCGGCGTCCTGGCCGATGGCGCGCCGCCCTGGCCGCATCTGCTGGCGCTGGTCATGGAACTGGGGCTGGTGCCGGCGTTGTGGGTGGCGGTGCAGGTGCGCTGGGCCTGCGGCGGGCGCGCGGGGCTCGACGCCGCGCGGGCGGTCGGCCAGAACACCCCCTGGCGCCGGCGCGAGGCCGCCGCACGGGAGCAAGCATGACCCAGGATGACGGCGCGGCGCGCGGCTGCCGCCTGTATCTCATCACCCCCCCGCGCCTCGATCCCGCGGGTTTCCGCGACACGCTGGCGGCCGCACTCGATGCCGGCGACGTCGCCTGCCTGCAACTGCGCCTGAAGGATGCCGCGCCCGACGACGTGAAGCGCGCGGTGGACGCGCTGCTGCCGGTGGCGCAGGCGCGCGAGGTCGCCTTCATCCTGAACGACGACGCGGCGCTGGCGGCGCGGCTGGGCTGCGACGGCGCGCATCTGGGCCAGTCCGATGGCGACCACGCCGGTGCGCGAAAGCTGCTGGATGGCCGCATCCTCGGCATCACCTGCCATGCCTCGCGCCACCTGGCGATGGAGGCGGGCGAACTCGGCGCCGACTACGTCGCCTTCGGCGCCTTCTTCCCGACCGACACGAAGGAGACGGTGCACACCGCCGATACCGAGCTGCTCGCATGGTGGTCGGAAATGATGGAGGTCCCTTGCGTGGCGATCGGCGGCATCACCGCGGCCAACTGCGCGCCGCTGGTGCGCGCGGGGGCGGATTTCCTGGCGGTGGTCGGCGCGGTGTGGAACCACCCGGACGGTGCCGCTTCCGGCCTGCGCGCGATGAACGCCGCGATCGCCGCGGCATGAACCGCCCGGCGCTGGTGCCGGAACTCGGCGTCACCGACATCACGGCCAGCCTGCGCTTCTGGCGCGACATCTGCGGCTTCGCGGTGCTCTATGACCGGCCCGAGGACGGCTTCGCCTGTATCGAGCGCGACGGCGCGCGCATCATGCTCGACCGGCTGGGCAGCACGCGGGACTGGGTGGCGGCGCCGTTGGAATACCCCTTCGGCCGGGGCATGAACCTCGAGATCGCGGTGGCCTCGGTGCAGCCGTTGCTCGATGCCTGCGCCGCCGCCGGCTGGCGGCTATTCCTGCCGCCGGAAGAAAAATCCTACCGCGTCGGCGCGGGCGCCGTGCAGGTGCGGCAATTCATCGTCCAGGACCCGGATGGCTACCTGGTGCGGTTCTCCGAGCGCCTGGCGGGGTGAATTCAGCGCTCGCGCGGCTGCGTGGCGAGCCGGCGGAAGATCGCCAACACCTCGGCCGCGGTGGCGTCGCGCGCGGCACCGGCGCGGACCTCGTCCTGCGTCCACATCCAGGATTGCGGCGGGTCGTCGCGCATCGACCAGTCGGGGAACAGGCGTTCGGCCGCATCGCCGCAATGGACCACCGCGACGTCGACATGGCGGTCGTCCTGCAGGATGCGCGCGAGCGTGGCGGTCACGGATTCGCGCCCGCCCTCCAGCATCTGCATGAACAGGTCGGCCCGGCAGATCAGCGCGCCGGTGATGCCGCGCCGGGCGTTGTTGACGCGCGCGCTGAGCAGGATGTTGTCGAGCACGGTCGCGTCGAAGCCGAAGGGGCGCGAGGTGTAGATCAGTTGCGAGATCGCCATACACTCAATCCTTGGAAACGACTGACTCTATTCTGATGTCCCGACATACGTCAAAGGACCAATAATTACCAGCTTCGCATGCGATATACCGCACACCCTCCTCATTCCAAGAAATATCAAACTAGTAAGTTCAATTATCGTTTTTCAAAATATTAATACGTAGAAATCTTTATATTATAGTTAATCGTTATTATATTAATTTTAGGTTTATTGTATAATTAGTATTAATTTGCTAATTTATTGAAGTCTAAGCAGTAAGCGCAGATTATGTATATATTAAAATATGTATCGACTAGCATGACATTGCATCTTATCAATTCCTAATAGGAATTATATTAGTCTTTTATTATTAATTTGAGAAAGAATTCTACATCGTTCTCCTGAATTTTTCTGCATTAACTACAAATTCCTGAAGAATTTTTCCAAGATTAACTATCTCGTTGTTGCTCAGACGAAGACCCTGCGAAACGCCTTGCTGAGTGGGCGATGTGCTGATTCGCTGTCGTCTTGATGGGCATGGCGAGGGAGCGGTGTTCATGGACAAGGCTTACGACAGCGCCGCCCGACGCGAAGCGTTGGCGGAAGCTGGTATCATCGACTGGATCATGCATCGCGGTCACGCGCGCCGCCAGCTCACCGCTTGGCAGCGCTGGATGAACACCGCGCTGGCACCGATCCGCGGCCAGGTTGAACGCGCCTTCGGCACGCTGAAACGCAGCTATGGCTGGCGCCGCGTGCGTTATCGCGGCCTGTCGCGCAACGGCGCCCACCTGCACCTGCTCTCCACGGCCATGAACCTGCGCCGCGCCGAACGTCTCCTCGCCTGACGGGAGAGGTGTGTCCGGTACCCCACCGGCGGACGCGAAAACGACCGCCAAGGTCGCTTCCAGGCCCTCGCAACGCCTCCATCGTCCGATCAGACACGTTTAGCAGGGGTCGCACCTGGGCTTAGGGCGCCGTGAAGCCCTGTATGCTGGTGATCAGCGCTGGCAGTCGCCCGGCCAGTCGGGCATCGCGAAAGCCAATGATGCCGGACATGCTGTGGACGATACGGCCGGACGCTGCGCTGCCGCGCGGCTTGCCTGTCTTAAAGTATTTCTTGCCGCTAACCCTGCTCCAACTCCAATGTAATCATGAGAGAGAGGTGAAAAATGGGCGTTTCGATTCTCCCATGTGTGTCTGCGGCCGTCTTGTCCTTGATGCTGATGGCGGCTCGGGCACAGGCTCAATCGTGTGCCTTCGAGGCTTCGCTGCGCTCACTCAACTCTGCGCAAGCGACGCAGATCACATTTATCAACGAAACAAGTGAGATCGTCGCCCTTTATTGGTTGAATTTTCATGGACGGCGAGTTTCGTATGGCGTCATGTCTCCGGGTCAATCTTTGCCAATGAATACATTTGCAACCCATCCTTGGATCCTGACTGATGGTGGCGGAACCTGCTTTATGATCGTGGTGAACGACCGCGGGCGGCGAACACTCAGGATCCAGCCCTAGAGCTTGGTGGTTGGCCCAGATTGCTCGATACGCACGCGGTTGTTCAACTTTGAACCAGAACTTTCTGGCGTATTGGTGCAGTGACGCTCATAGGCGTCCGGGCGCTTGCGTCGGCTCGTTGCAGCGTTTCGAATATGGCTGAAGGGTTTTGTCGGCGCGACAAGGCGTAGGGTGATAACAGGGTCCTGTCTCATCGCGTGGCGTAGCAGGCCGGTGGTCGGTCACGAGCCATACCGTACGTAGGGTGCCGAAACGTGAGATATTGAAGATTCAAATTTCGCAGTTGAGGTGTGCACCTTCGGTATGCTGATGCCCAAGATTCCGTTTTGTGTCGCAACGCTTCAGAAATCTTGTTACAATGAGATGATAGATCGGAGGAAAATATGATGAGGAAGTACTTGCTGATCGCAGGATTTTTTTCAGTGTGGCCTAACTCCGCGCGGGCCGACACCGATTGGGTACAATTGGCCACAAATATGATTTGGTGCTATCAGGAAAAAGGTCACCAGATTCAAGAGTACCCCGATGGCTGGACCACTTATGTACGTAGTAGCGACGGCCAGACGTGGATAACTACAACAGTAAACACCCGACTTAGTCGTTCGCGCGACGAATATGTACGAGACATTCAAATCGCCGCAGTGAGAGCAGATTCGCAGCTTGCGCGCGACGTTTACATGATGTGCCAACGCCATAACGCCCGGGCGCTACAGTATGGCGGGGAAGCCAGTCCCGCTCAATTTCTGACAGCGGCGACTCACGCTGCGGCCTGCTATGATCCGAACCAATCTACAAACTCCCCGCGTATTCGCAGCGCGGGCCAGGTCTTCGCATCGCCGCATGGATCTATAACCTGCGTGAACTAACAGGCTGCTGAAATTCCCTCTCACGACCGGCGCTGGATCGTGATTCGCTTGCCCTCGTGGAGTGGGACGAGGTCGGGATGCGCGGCAAGGACGAGGTCAGGGGATCGCTGTTTAGCTACGTCGATCTTGAGCAGTGGATCCGCCCCGATCACCCGCCGCGGATGATCCGAGCCCTTGTGAACAGGGCGCTGGCCGATATGTCCGCTGAGTTCGACGCGCTCTATCCGCCGACGTTCGGGATTCGATCCGGCCTGAACGTCTGCTGCGTGCCCTGCTGCTGCGGGCGTTCTTCTCGATCCGCTCGGAACGGGAACTGGTCGAGCGGATCGACTTCGACCTGTTGTTTCGCTGGTTCGTCGGCCTCGGTGTGGACGATCCGGTCTGGGACGCAACCAGCTTCACCAAAAGCCGCGACCGGCTGCTGGCGGGCGAGGCGTTCGGCTGGGCCAAGACGGTCGCCGGGTTGCGCAAGGCCCGGCACCGTGGTCTCGCCAAGGTCGACTGGCAGTTCACATTCGCCATGGCCGCCTACAACCTCGTCAGACTGCCGAAGCTCCTGGGGGCCACCACGCCATGACCAGCAAGGGATATCCGCTGATCGGCAGGTGGCGGATCACCAGCATGGAGTTCTGGGACGCCGCCTTCGTCGACCTCCTCGGGCCTGGATGCATCCGGTTCGACGCGGACGGCGAGGGCGAATTCCCTTTCGGTGCGGTCCAGGTCGAGATCGACGGCCACCTCAGCAGCGAAAGCATCCACTTCAACTCGGAGGGCAGCGATGAGATGGACCACGCCAGCGGTGACGGCGTTGCCCAGCTCGATGCCGATAGCACACTCATCGGCGAGATCCGCTCCCATCGCGGCCATGAAGCAGCCTTCACCGCCCGCCGCTGGTAGCTTTTCAGAAGCCTGCTAGCGCCAGCTTCACGGCGCGCGACGCCTCACCCCATCGCGGATGAACACCCGGAACGGCGTGTTGCCCTCCCCGTCGCCATCCAGCGCGCGCCACGCGCCGTTCACGCACAGCACGCCGCCCTGCGCCGGCACCGCGTCGAACAGCACGATGTTGCGGTACACCGCGCCGTCCGGCGTGGTGGCGGTGAAGCGGGTCAGGCAATGGTCGCCGATCACCACCGGCTCGTACTCGCCGATCATGATGCCGCCGCCGCCGGTGCTCTCGAACACCGGGGCCAGGGGCGGCCAGGCGGCGTAGTCCTCCTGTGCCAGCGCGCCGCCCGCGAACAGCGACAGGCATGCCCCCATGATGGTCCTGGACATCGCGCGATCCTTCCGAGGGGGGCCGCGCCCGATCGGCGGCCCTGCCCCTGCCCTACGCCCGGATCGGGCCGCCGGATGCAGCGCCCCGCGCCGCGCTGCCCGCGGCCAGCCGCCGGAAGGCCTCCAGCAGCGCATCCGCCGCGTCGGTCATGTGGCGGCCTGCCAGCACCTCGGCGTGCGACCACAGCCAATCCGGCGCCGGTGCATGGCGCATGGTCCAGTCGGCGAGGATGCGCCCGGACGCCGGCGCATCGTGGCGCGGCGTGACCTGGACATGGCGGTGGTCCCGCCGGATGCTGGCGAAGACGGCGTCCACCGCCGCGGCCGGGCCTTCCAGCACCTGCGCGAACAGGTCCCAGCGGCTCACCAGCATGCCGGTGATGCCGAGCGCGCCGTTGCGTGCGCGCGCGGTCTGCAGGATGTCGTCGAGCTGTTGCGGGTCGTAGCCGAGCGGTCGCGAGACATAGGCAAGTTGCTTCAGGTGCATGGATGGTCCTGCTGGCGCTGCCCGGCGCGCCATGCATGGTTGGGCCCGATCGGGCGACGGAGGGATGATGGACGAGAACCGGTTCCACACTGTTCTGCACCGGCCGGGCACGCTGGTCGATGCCGGGGCGCATGACGGATTGCTCACCTTGCCGTTTGCCAGGCTGCCCGGCAGCCGCGTGCTGGCCTTCGAACCCCTGCCGCCGGCCTTCGCCAGGCTGCAGGCGGCCTTGCACGAGGCTTTCGGCGCCATGCCGCCGCATGTGGACTGTCATGCCGCCGCCCTCGGCGATCACGCCGGCGAGATCACGCTGGCCATGCCCGTGCTGGACGGCGTGGCGCAGGAGCAATGGGCGAGCACGGCCAAGGACTACGCCGCGCATGTCTCCGACCGCGTGGGCGTGCAGCGCTTCGCGGTGCCGCTGCTGCGCCTGGATGATTTCGCCCTGTCCGACGTGACGGGCATCAAGGTCGACGCCGAGGGCGCGGAATACGAGATCCTGCGCGGCGCGCGCGAAACCCTGCTGCGCTGCCGCCCGGTCCTCACGTTGGAGGTCGAGGAACGCCACCGGCAGGGCAGCACCTGGGCGGTGCCGGCCTATCTCGATGCGCTGGGCTACGAGGTGCTGTTCGAACTGGACGGCGCCTGGCAGCCAATGGCCGCGCTGGATCGCGCGACGATGCAGCGCGCCTCGCCCGACCCTTCGGTGTTCGAGGCGTCGGACCCCTATGTCTTCGTGTTCTACGCGCTGCCGCGCGAGGATGCGGCGGGGATGCTGGCGCGGCTCAAGGCGGCGGCATAGCGTAGCGCAAACGGAGGAACGCCATGTCCATCACCACGCAGCGCCTGGTCGTCACGCGCGCCTCGGGGTCCTGCGGGGCGGAGGTCTCGGGCATCGACCTGCACGAGGCACCGGATGCCGAAACCATCGCCGCGCTACGGGCCGTGTGGCTCGAACACGGCGTGCTGTTCCTGCGCGACGTCCACCTGCCGCCGCGCGACTTCCTGCACTTCGCATCGCAATTCGGCACGCCGGTCGAATACCCCTTCGTGCGCGGGCTCGATGGCTTCGCGCAGATCACGCCGGTGGTGAAGGAGGCGCATGAGCGCGTGAATTTCGGCGGTGTCTGGCATTCCGACACGGCGTATCTGGAACGCCCGCCCACGGCGACGATGCTGGTCGCGCGCGACGTCCCGCCATCGGGCGGCGACACCATCTTCGCCGACGCGCGCGCCGCCTACGACGCGCTGTCGGACGGGCTGCGTGCCGCGCTGGACGGGCTGCGCGCGATCAATTCATCGCGCAAGGCGGATGCGTCCAAGACGCGCGAGGACCGCCAGAAGGAACGCGGCGCCGTCACCAATGCCGAGGTGCTGGAAGCCTCGCACCCCGTGGTGCGGACGCATCCCGAGACCGGCCGGCGCGCGTTGTACGTCAACCTCGGCCACACCACGCAGTTCGAGGGCTGGACGGTCGAGGAATCGAAGCCGCTGCTGGACTACCTGTTCGCGCACATCACGAAGCCGGAATTCACCTGCCGTTTCCGCTGGGCGCCGGGGTCGCTCGCGCTGTGGGACAACCGGGCGGTGCAGCACTACCCCATCAACGACTACCACGGGCATCGGCGCGAGATGCACCGCATCACCCTGGCCGGCGACGTGCCGGGCTGATCAGCTCCCGCAATTCGTGATGGCGGCGGTGGCGAAGCCGCGGATCTCCGACGTCACGTTCAGCGCCAGTTCGGCATTGCCCAGCGTCACCACCTGGCGCTGCGGCAGGCCGGTGAAGGTCTGCGGGTCCTGGCCCGCCACCGTGACCACCACCTGCGCGGTGCGGGCGATGTCGTCGGTCTGCGCGGCGGTGCTGACCACGACGCGGACCAGGCCCTCGGCCAGTTCGATGCCGGCATTGTCGGGCACCCGGGTGCCATAGGCGATGGCGAAGCGGCGCGAGGTGCCGCGGGCCTCGCAGGTTCGGACCGCGGCGGCGTCGCGCAACACCTGCTCGATGCGTTCGCGCGGGATGCCGGCGGCGATGCGGCTCTGCGCCAGCGAGAACACCGCGGCCGAGGCACCCGAGGGCACGTCGCGGTCGTAGCGGCGCTGCAGGGCGGCATTGGCCTCGCGCGCCTGGCGCAGGTCGGCTTCCAAGCGGGAGTTCCGCAGTTGCAGGTCGCGCGCCTCGGTCGCCACTTCGTCCAGCCGGCGTTCGAGCCGCGTGACCTCGGTGCCGGCCAGTTCGAGGCCGCTCCGATAGGCCACGACGCCGAGGCCCGCGAAGATGCCAAGCCCGAGCAGCCACTTCGTCACGCGCAGTGCGAACTGCCCGCGGCGGCGGCGCCTCTCCCGGCTCATTCTGGATCCAATCGCCATGCGTCCCGTGCTTGTCTGCGCGCGGGCGTATAGACGCGACGCAGGTGTGCCGGGTCAAGACACGGGGAGCCACAGCACGTCCTCAATGCGCGGCGCGCCGGCGGCCAGCATGGCCAGGCGGTCGAAGCCCAGCGCGATGCCGGCGGTGGGCGGCAGGCCTTGGTGCAGGGCGGAGATGAAGTCTTCGTCGATGTCCCAGCCGTGCTCCCCGGTGGCGGCGCGGCGGGCTTCGTTGGCTTCGTGGAACCTGGCGCGTTGTTCGGCGGGGTCGGTCAGTTCGTCGAAGGCGTTGGCGAGTTCCAGGCCGGCGGCGAAGAGTTCGAAGCGCAGGGCGGCGCGGGGGTCGGCGGGGTCTCGGCGGGCCAGGGCGGCCTGGGGGGCGGGCCAGTGGGTCAGGAAGGTGGCGCGGGCGCGGCCGATGGCGGGTTCGATGCGCTCCAGCAGCAGGCGGAAGAACAGGTCTTCCCAGGATTCATCGGGGCGCGGCGGGAAGCCGGCGGCGGTGGCGGCGGCGTGGAGGCGGGCGGTGTCGCCGTGGGTGCCGAGGATGTCCAGGCCGTTGCAGTGGCGGGCGAAGGCCTCGGTCATGGTCAGGCGCTCGAAGGGCAGCGAGAGGTCGGTGCGCACGCCATCGTGTTCGACGATGGGGGGGCAGACGGTGCGGAGGAAGGCCTCGGCTTCATCCATCAGGGCTTCGAAGGACAGGCCGGGGCGGTACCATTCCAGCATGGTGAATTCGGGGGCGTGGCGGGCGGATTGCTCTCCGTTGCGCCAGACGCGGGCCAGTTCGAAGACCGGGCCCGCACCGCCGGCCAGGAGCTTCTTGATGGCGAGTTCGGGGGAGGTTCTCAGCCAGAGGGCGCGGGGGGTGCCGGCACCCAGATGGGGGTCGTAGCGGGTGGCGAAGGCGCGGATGTGGACCTCGGCGCCGGGGGCGGGGACCAGGCAGGGGGTCTCGACCTCGCGGTAGCCGCGCTGGGTGAAGAAGGTGCGGGTGGCGGCGGTGAGGGCGGCGCGGCGGTCGAGGAAGGGGAGGCGCGCGGCCAGGCGCTCGGGCATCCAGGGGGCGGTTGGCATTGCGGGGCGGTGCTGCTTCCGGTAGGGGCCGCGACCATGCCGGACGGTGAGAGCACAGGCCAGGGCCGCACCCTGCGAAGCGCGCGGGCGTTGCGCGAGGCGGGGCTGGTGCGCCCCGAGGCGGAGGCGGGCGCGGCGGCGGTCGAGGCGCGCTATGCCGTGTCGGTCACCGCGCATGTGGCGGGGCTGATCGATGCGGCGGACCCGGCGGACCCCATCGGGCTGCAATACATTCCCGATGCGGCGGAGCTGGTAACGGCGCCGTGGGAGACTGACGACCCGACGGCGGATGGGCCATTTACCCCGGTCTACGGAGTGGTGCACCGGTATCCGGACCGGGCGTTGCTGAAGCCTCTGCTGGCCTGCCCGGTCTATTGCCGGTTCTGCTTCCGGCGCGAGGCGGTGGGGCCGGATGGCGGGGTGCTGAGCGAGGCGCAGCTGGACGCGGCGATCGGCTGGTTCGCGCGCACGCCGGCGGTGCGGGAGGCGATCCTGACCGGGGGGGACCCGTTCATGCTGAGCGCCCGGCGGCTGGGGGGGATTTTGGCCCGGCTGGGGGCGCTGGAGCATATCGAGACTCTGCGGGTGCATACGCGGGTGCCGGTGGCGGAGCCCTCGCGCGTGGATGCGGGGCTGGTGGGGGCTCTGCGGGCCGCAGGGAAGCCGGTGGTGGTGGCGGTGCATGCGAACCATGCGCGAGAGTTCTCGGGCGACGCGGTGGCGGCGCTGGGGCGGCTGGCGGATGCCGGGGTGGGGCTGCTGGGGCAGTCGGTGCTGCTGCGCGGGGTGAATGATTCGGTGGAGGCGCTGGAGGCGCTGTTCCGGGCCATGCTGCGGGCGCGGGTGAAGCCGTATTACCTGCATGCCCTGGACGCGGCGCCGGGGACCGCGCGGTTCGCGGTGCCGGATACCGAGGGGGTGGGGCTAGTGAAGGCTCTGCGCGGGCGGGTGCCGGGGCATGCGATTCCGGCGTTTGTGCGGGAGAGCCCCGGGGGGGGCGGGAAGAAGCCGGTCGAGGGGTAAGGTTGGGCCGCGCGGGTTTCGGACAAATGCGCGGCGGGCGGCGGGGTGCGGGGTTTCGGACAAATTGCCCGGGTGGGGCGGTGGCGCGGGTTTCGGACAAATTCCGCGCGTGAGGCCGGGTGGGCGGGTTTCGGACAAATTGGGCAGGTGAGCGCTTCGCGGCAGTTTCGGACACATTGTCCGGGCGGTGCCGCGGCGTGGGTGCCTGGTGCTGGCGGCGACGGATGCAGGGTTCAAAGAGCGGCAGGCCGGTGGGCCGGACTGAATTCCTATGAGAGCATCGGGGGTGGGGGAAGTCCAGGGGAAAGACGGGGGCGCTGCCCCCGCGCCCCCGCCGGGGTGACAGTGTCACCCCGGACCCCGCCGTGAATTGTGGGGGCATTTGTATTGACAAAGGACGGAGGTGCACCGAGGTTGAAGGTCGGTGGGTTCGATTGGGACGCGGGGAACCGCGAGAAATGCACCAAACACGGGCTGACATGGACGCAGATCGAAAGCCTGTTTCTGGGCCAGCCCAGGGTCGCGCCGGATGTCAGGCATTCATCGGCGGAACAACGCTTCATCGCGGTGGGGCGCATCGACACCGCGCGGCCGGTGTTCGTGGCCTTCACGCTTCGCCACATCGACGGCCAGACCCTGATCCGCCCCATCAGCGCCCGATATATGCACGCCGAGGAAGCACGCCGCTATGAACTCGCCGAAGACCATCCCCCCACTGACCACGGACGCTGAGGCCGAGGCCTTCCTGGAACAAGATCTCTCGGGGCTGGATTTTACGGCGTTCACGCCGGCGCGGTTTGAATTCGCGCGCAAGGACACGACGGTGAACATGCGGATGCCGGCGGCATTGCTGGCAGCCATCAAGGACCAGGCGGCAGCGCGCGGCATTCCGTATCAGCGACTGATCCGCGAGACGCTGGAAGCGGCGCTGCACAGCAAGACGCGGGCGGGATAGGCAAGACGGGGGCGCTGCCCCCGAACCCCCGCCGGGGTGACAGTGTCACCCCGGACCCCGCCGAGAGTTAGGGGCGGAGGTCGGCGGTCGCGGTCAGGCGGTCGGCGGTGGCGCGGACGGCGCCGCCGGTGCGGTCGAGCAGGCCAGCCTCAGCCAAGGCGGTGACGTCACCATGGACGCGGCGATAGGCGCGGTGCAGGGCACGCGCCAGGGCGGAGACCGAAGGCTCGGGGCTCGCGCGGACATGGCGCAGCAGGCGCAGGCGCTCGGGCGAGACCAGGGCCAGGAAGGCATCCAGGCTCTCGAAGGCGAGGACACGGTCCTCGGCCTGGTCGCCGGCCTCGGCGCGACGCCAGGCGGCGAGGAAGGCGGCGCCATCATCCGCGGCGGTGCCGCCGATCTCGATCCTTTGGGTGCGGGTCATGGAGGTGGTCCCTTTCCTGTCAGAGCCGGCCGCCACGCAACCGCGCGACATCGGCCAGAAAATCCGCCACCAGCTGGTCAGGCGTGGTGAAGGCGTAGGCTTCCTCCCGGTCGGCCAGGTGGCGGTGGTCGCCCTTCCCGGCTTCATTGTCATATGCCACCAGCCGGGCGCCACGATGGCCATAGAACAGACTGTATTTGAGGCTGTGGCGGGACCCGCGCACCGGGGCGGGGACCTGCCAGAGCTTCATCTCCAGGATCGCGCCGTCATCGTAGAAGCGCTTGCTGTGGTGGAGGAGGACGGCATCGGGCACGGGGAGTTATGACATGGCATGGCATAGGACGTCAAATGTCATGGTCGATGCGTCGCGGCTTTGGCGTGCGGGGCAGGGTTTACGCGATCAATCTAACCAAATGAAAGCTCTGAGGTGCGACGTATTCCGGGATTAGCACGGTAGAATTCCGATAAATCGAGAATTGCACGTCTGTATGACCTCGCGTCATCATCCGGCACATCAATTAACACTTGAATTTCTGGATCATCACGAAAAAGACCACCAGCTGGATACTTGTCAGTGTTCATTAGATCAACATAGCATCCGTAGTCTAATTTATACACAATGAACCGGTCTCCGGGAAGATGAGCTGCTGACATATTCCGATTCAGAATATGCAATGCGCGCCTGTCGAACAAGCGATCGACAATCTCATCTTCTACGCCGATTGGGAGCAAGAAAGCCCGAGTACGCCTCTCGCCGATAACTCTATGTCGTATCCAATCGAGCATTTTTCGATTTTCTGGATTTGCGACAATTGCATTGTACTTATCTGATTGAAAAAACTGAAGGGCAGCCTGCCGCAATACTGGCATTGAAATTGATGAAGTGGCTGCCTTTTGTGCAGCAGCCGAGAGAATATGCATTGCATCGCGTGGAACACCCTCGCTCGCTTTAACGAATTCAATAAATACATTCTCTTGAGTAAATGAGTGAGAGGTTACCAGTTGATTTTCTGCCAGAGGAATTTCAATATTGTTTTCTTTGGCTATTACACGTGTATGCTTATTTACTAAATTACGGAAAAAGTCCGTCGCTCGTGATTCATTGTTATCAAAAACCAAATAATCATCGAGATTCAGCGCAACAGAAATATCTGCCCCGAGCTCAAATCCAATATATCGCTCGCTTGGAAAATCTACTTTAAATTTAGATCTTTGCTCGATGGCCGCGATCTTGACAGAAAAATTTGGAGTTGTAAAAAAGGAGCGCCGGATCAAATCAGCAAGATACGGTTGAATATCCGATGGTACGGTGCTCCACTCATCGATAAGCAACCATATTCTTTTAGGTGCTACAAAATTAACAATTGCGCGCATTTTCTGCATAATAAAATTAAAGTCGATGGAAGACCGCTCCACCCCTGTTCTCTTATGCCGCAATTCTTCGGAGTTTTCTTGGCCGCTATTTGATGATATTGTTGCTGAGATTTCAGGCTTATCCCTAAGCGTGGCCCCAATCGACGCACTGGATCCGGACTTTTCTAGATCTACGGTCTTTATTTCTGCCTCATAGACTCCATCGATTCGGACCTGCGTAATTGCACCTGTAAATTCGTCCAATAATGGAGCCACATCGGATAGGCTCCACCCTCGCCTTGAATCAGTAAATGATTCCATGAATGACCAGTGCATTGCACAGCATACGTCGATCAACAATCGCGTCGCCCGCTCTGCGATAGGCAGCTCCCTATCATCATATATAGATTGATTTGACCCAATATTTTGACAGTCCACATATATTGCTATATCGCCAAGCTTACCCGTCTGGCTTTCAAAATACTTAAGAGCGTGAGTCTTGCCTACCCCGCGTCTACCATAAATAATTTGGTGCGATGTGTTGGCGAGAACATCTAATAAAGGACCTACCGATACAAACGTTTCAATAATTTGCTTATTTTCAATGCGTTCTGCTCTATCTTGGAATCGCATGAAGCATCGGTTTAGGTTTGCATTTAGTATTTCGCTCACGTTTGCTCGTCCGCTCATAAATTCATCACTGCAGCGTAAGGTCCAGCGCGTGAAAGTGCGAGCATTTTTGTCGGAGGTAAGGTGTTCAACTCCGCGGTCGCCATAACCGCTAGACCTTCGGGCTAACGGTTGCCGCATGTACCGCTTCAGCCTAAACCGCCGCCAATCTCGCTCACACACGAACGCTAGCTGGAACATCCCCCATGGCAAAAATGCAAGCCAACCAGATGCGTGCCGGCATGGTCATCGAGTTCGAAGGCCAGCGCTACACCATCATCAAGCAGAACATCATGATCCCCGGTAAGGGCAATGCCATCATCCAGGTGGACATGCGCAACATCAAGACCGGCGCCAAGAAGGACCAGCGTTGGCGCACCGCCGACACGGTCGAGCGCCTGGCCACCGAGGACAAGGAGTTCACCTACTCCTACGCCGATGACGAGAACCTGGTCCTGATGGACCCGGAATCCTTCGAGCAGACCGTGGTGCCGAAGGAGATCCTGGGTGACCGCCTGCCCTTCCTGCAGGAGAACATGACCGTCAACGTCAAACTCATCGAGGGCGAGCCCGTCTCGATGGACCTGCCGGAATCGGTCGTGCTGGAGGTGGTCGAGGCCGATCCGGTGGTGAAGGGCCAGACTGCGTCCTCCTCCTACAAGCCGGCGGTCATGTCGAATGGCGTGAAGGTCATGGTGCCGCCCTTCATCACTGCCGGCGAGAAGATCGTCGTGAAGACCGCCGACGGGACGTATTACGAGCGCGCGAAGTAGGCGCACTCGCTTAACGGTTTTGGGCGTAGCCTCGTGGCTGCCGGTGCGCCTTCCGCGTGCCGCCGCTCGGGGGTGTTCGTGATGCCGATGCTGCTTGCCCTGGTGGTTGTGCTTGGCCTGGCGGGGTTCTCCGCGCCGGCCGACGCTGTGGTCTATTGCCGGTCGGTCGGTGTGCCGGTGGGGTGTGTGGCGCGCCCGGTTGCGCGGGCGGTCACGCCTGGCGTGGGTGCCCCCGGCGTTGGGGTGGCCCCTGGCGTGGGTGTGGGCGCCCCCGGCGTCGGCGTCCGCCCCGGCACCCCTGCGAACCGAGGCGGCCCCGTCAACCGCGTGGGCCGCCGCTAAGGTTCCCGCGGGTCTGGGGGCACGTCTGCCCCCAGCGGGGGTCCAGGGGGCTGGCCCCCTGGTGTGGGTTCGGCTACCTCCCGCTCCATGTCAGTCTCCACGCGCCTCTCCCCTGCCATGCAGGTTGTCACCACGGCCGTCCGCAAGGCGGGTCGTCGCCTGTTGCGTGATTTCGGGGAGGTGGAGCAGCTCCAGGTTTCCGTGAAGGGTCCGTCGGATTTCGTCTCCTCGGCGGATTTGCGGGCGGAGCAGAGTTTGCGGGAGGATCTGTCGAAGGCGCGGCCTGGCTTTGCCTTCCTGATGGAGGAATCGGGCGCGTCGGGCAGTGATGACTGGGAATGGCGTTGGGTGGTCGATCCGTTGGATGGCACCACGAATTTCCTGCATGGCATTCCGCATTGGGCGATCAGTGTGGGGATCGAGAAGCGCATTGATGCCGATCGGTCCGAGATCATGGCCGGGGTGATCTACAATCCTGCCTCGGATGAGTTGTTCTGGGCGGAGAAGGGCGTTGGCGCCTTCCTGAATGACAAGCGGCTGCGGGTTTCGGCGCGGCGGGACATTCGGGAGGCGGTGTTCGCGACGGGGATTCCGTTTGCGGGGGTGCCGCGCAAGGCGGAGTTTTCCGCCATCCTGCATCGAGTGATGCCGCAGGTGGCCGGCGTGCGGCGGTTCGGGGCGGCGGCGCTGGACCTCGCCTGGGTGGCGGCGGGGCGGTACGATGGGTTCTGGGAGCTGGGGCTCAAGAAGTGGGACATGGCGGCCGGGCTGGCGGTGCTGAAGGAGGCCGGTGGGTTTTTCTCCGACCCTGAGGGGGGGGATGCCTATGCGACCGGGAATATCGTGGCCGGCAACCAGGCCTTGCAGCCGAAGCTGCGGGAGCTGGTGGTCGAGGGGATTGCGGCCGTGAAGGCGCATCAGGCCGGATGATGCGGGGGGCGCGCCTGGCGCGTCGGTTGGCGGGCGCCGCCGGTTGGCGCGCGGCGGTCGTGGTGTTTGTGCTGCTGGTGGCGGCGCCCTTCCCCGGCGTCGCGCAGGACTCGCCGCGGCAGGGTGATGTCGCCCCCGAAGCCCTGCCGCCGGAACCCCCGCCCGCGCCGCCCGCGCCGGCTCGGCTTGCGCCGGAAGGCGCTGCGATGGTGCCGAGCCCGCCCGCGCCTGGCCCTGCCCTGCCGCCCGGGATTGCGCCGTTGCCCGATGGCGGGGTGCGGGTCGAGATGGCTGGGGCGGCGCCGGATGCGGCGCAGGTGGCGGCGCTGGCGGTGTTGGGGCGGGCGTTGGCGGCCATTCCGGCCGGGCGCATCACGGTCGAGGCGCAGGTCAGCGGGCCGGCGAATGATGCCTCGATGGCGCGGCGGGCGTCGCTGGCGCGGGCGCAGGCGGTGAAGGCGGCGCTGGTGGCGGGCGGGTTGCCGGCGACGCGGGTGGACCTGCGGCCGCTGGGGCGCGTGGGGGATGGCGCGGACCGGGTGGACGTGCTGCCGCCCGGCGTGGCAAGCCCATCGGCGGAGGGCCGGGGCCGATGAAGCGATTCCGCGCGCGGAGCGACCGATCGGCAGGGGGCTGCGCGGCATGACGCAGCCGATGGCCTTCGTATGGCGGATGGTGGGGTTCCTGGTCTTCGTGGCGGTGGTGACCGTCGCGGTGTTCGAGCAGTTGCAGCATGCCTTCGCGGCGAATCCGGTGCTCAACGCCGTGATCCTGGCGGTGCTGCTGTTCGGGATCGGCTGGAACCTGCGCCAGGTGCTGGTGCTGCGGCACGAGGTGGCGTGGATCGAAGGCTTCCGGTCGGTGCGCGGGGCGGATGCGCCGGTGCAGCCGCGGCTGTTGGCGCCGATGGCGTCGATGCTGTCGGCCAGGCGGAGTGAGCGGGTGTCGCTCTCGGCCATTGCGCTGCGGTCGGTGATGGACGGGATCCTGTCGCGGCTGGATGAGACGCGCGAATTGTCGCGCTACATGATCGGGCTGTTGATCTTCCTGGGGCTGCTCGGGACCTTCTGGGGGCTGTTGCTGACCATTTCGTCCGTCGCGGATGTGATCGGGTCGATGAGCGTCGGGTCGGGCGACCTGAACGCGCTGTTCAACCAGTTGAAGACCGGCCTCGCACGGCCGCTGGAGGGGATGGGGACGGCGTTCTCGACCTCCATGCTCGGGCTGGCGGGGGCGCTGGTGCTGGGGTTCATGGACCTGACGGCCGGGCAGGCGCAGAACCGCTTCACCAATGAGCTGGAGGAATGGCTGGCGGGGCTGACGCGGCTGTCCTCCGGGCCGTCGGGGCAGGACGGCGAGGGGTCCATCCCCGCCTATGTCAACGCGCTGCTGGAACAGACGGCCGAGAACCTCGACGGGCTGCAAGCCATCCTGGCGCGCGGCGAGGAAGGGCGCGCCGAGACCTCGCGCGCCCTGGTCACGCTGACCGAACGCCTGACCGTGCTGACCGAACAGATGCGCGCCAACAACGCCCTGATGCTGCGCGTCGCCGAAGGCCAGGCCGGCATCGCCCCGGCACTGACCCGCCTCGCCGACAACCAGGCGATCGACGAAGCCACCCGAAGCCACATCCGCAACCTCGACCTGCACCTGGCACGCCTGAGCGACGACCTGGCCCAAGGCCGCACGCAAACCACCACCGACATCCGCAACGAAATCAAGATCCTGACCCGCACCATCGCCGCCATCGCCGAGGAACAGCCTCGGTGAGTCGGGGCGCGATGGGCGGAAGGCGGGGGGCCAGCCCCCCGAACCCCCCGCTGGGAGGCAACCGCCTCCCAGACCCTGGGTCGGATGGCTGGATTGGAGGAGGGGCTCGTCGGTACCGCCGACGCCACGGGCACGCCATGCCCCTCCTCCAATCCAGCCATTGGGTCTCCGCGGGTCCGGGGGCACGTATGCCCCCGGCGGGTGGGTTCGGGAGGGCAGAGCCCTCCCGCCTCGCGCCCGTCGCGGCCTGACGCACCATGGCGCGTTCCTCCGACCGGCGGCGGGGCAAGGGTGGGTTGGATGCCTGGCCTGGGTATGTGGATGCTTTGTCCACGTTGCTCATGGTCATTATTTTCGTGTTGTTGGTGTTTGCCTTGGCGCAGGGGTTCTTGTCGGTTGCGGTGACGTCGCGCGACCGGGCGCTGGACCGCTTGAACCGGCAGGTGGCGGAGCTGGCGGAGATGCTGGCTCTGGAGCGCGGGCAGGCTGAGGAATTGCGTGGCGGATTGTCGCGCGCGACGGAGGAACTGGCCGCGGCGGCGACGGCGCGCGATGCGGCGCAGCGATCGCTCGCGACGCTGCGCGAGGAGCGCGACCGGGTGGTCGCGGATCGCGACGGCACGCGCACTGAGCGCGACCGCCTGGCAGCGCGGCTGGCCGACCTCGGCGTGGCGGGGCGCGGCAATGAGGAACGGGTGGCGGCGCTCGAACGGCAGTTGGGCGAGGCGCTGGCCCGTGCCGAGGCAGCCGGCGGCGATGCCGCGCGGGTGGCGCGCGACCTGACCGAGGCGCGCCGCGGCCTGGCCGAGGCCGAGCAGCGGCGCGGCGAGGTCGAGCGCCAGGCCGGCGCGCTTGCGGCGGAACTGACCACCGCACGCGCCGAGCTCGCGCGAGTGCGGGATGAGGCGGCCGCGCTGGAGGCCCAGCTGCGTGCCGACCGCGCGACGATCGAGGCGCGCGCCGCCGATGTTACGCGGCTGGCGCGCGAATTGGAGGCACTCAACGCCCGGCGCGAGGAGGCCGAGCGCCAGGCCGCCGCCGCGCTGGCCCGCGCTGGTACCGAGGAACGGCTGCGCCTGGCGGCCGAGCAATCCGCCGCCCAGGCCTCCGCCGCGACGGCCGAGGTGGAACGCCGCCGCGCCGCCTTGGCGGCGAACGCACAGGCGGCGCTGGCGCGTGCGGCGGAGGCCGAGCGCGCCCGCGCCACCGCCCAGGCCGAGGCCGCCGAGGCCGCGCGCCTGCGCGCCGCGCGCGAGGCCGAGGCGCGCACCGCGGTGGCGCGCGCGCTGGAGGCCGAGAGCGCGCGCGTCGCAGCCGAGGCCGCCACGGCGCGGGCCGTGGAAGCCGCCGCCGAGGCGGCGCGCCGGCGGGCCGAGGCCGAGGGCGCGGCGGCGGCGGCGGCCTCGCGTGCCGGGGCCTCCGAGGCCGAGGCGCAGGCGGCGGTGCGCCGTGGCACGGCGGCCGAGACGGCGGCAGCCGAAGCCTCCCGCCGCGCCGGCTTCGCCGAGGAACAGCGCCGCCTGGCCGAGACCCAGGCGGCCGAGCAGGTGCGGCTTGCCGAGGCGGCGCGCGCGCAGGTGGCGGCGTTGACCCGGCAGATCGAGGCGCTGCGCGATGATTTGCGGCGGATGTCCGCGGCGCTGGACCTCGAACAGGGCGAACGGCGCGCGCAGGAGGCGACCATTGCCACGCTGGGCGCGCGGCTGAACGCCGCGCTGGCCCAGCGGGTCGAGGAATTGCAGCGCTACCGGTCTGACTTCTTCGGCCGGCTGCGGCAGGTGCTGGGCGAAAGGCCGGAGGTCCGCATCGTCGGCGACCGGTTCGTCTTCCAGGGGGAAGTGCTGTTCGCGCCGGCGTCGGCGGACCTGTCCGACGAAGGGCGGCGGCAGGTGCGCGACCTGGCGCGCGTGCTGCTGGAGGTGACACCGCAGATCCCGAACGAGATCGCCTGGGTGGTGCGGGTGGATGGCCATGCGGACCGGTCGCCTTTGCGCGGCGGGCGGTTTGCCAGCAATTGGGAACTGGCGGCGGCGCGCGCCATCGCGGTGGCGCAGCTGCTGATCGCGGAGGGCCTGGCGCCGAACCGCGTGGCGGCGACGTCCTTCGGCGACACCCAGCCGATCGATCCCGGCGAGGGCGCGGCGGCGTTTGCGCGCAACCGGCGCATCGAGGTCCGGCTGACCGACCGATGAGCACGCCGGACCTGCGCGCGCGCATCCGCGGCTGCCTGCTGGGCGGGGCGGTGGGCGATGCGCTCGGCGCGCCGGTGGAGTTCATGGGGCTGGCGGAGATCCGCGCGCGCTTCGGCGCCGATGGCATCCGCGACTTCGCGCCGGCCTATGGGCGCATCGGCGCCATCACCGACGACACGCAGATGACGCTGTTCACCGCGGAAGGGCTGTTCCTGGCCTGGAAGCGGAGCTGGACCTACGGCTTCTCGCACCCGCCCTCGATGATCCATGCCGGCTATATGCGCTGGTTCCTGACGCAGGGCGGGGTAGCGCCCTGGGTGTACGGGTCGGCTGCCGAGGGGCTGTTGGCGCTGCCTGAGCTGCACAGCCGGCGCGCGCCGGGCAATACCTGCCTGGCGGCGCTGGGCGCGTCGCGGCGTTATGGCGACGTGGCGGTCAATGATAGCAAGGGCTGCGGCGGGGTGATGCGGGCCGCGCCCTGCGGGTTGTTCACGCCCTTCGCGCCGACGCCCGAGGCCGCCTTCCGGCTGGGCTGCGACGCGGCGGCGCTGACGCACGGGCATGTCAGCGGCATCCTGCCCTCGGGGCATTTCGCCGCGACCATCGCGTTGCTGCGCGAGGGCGCGGGGCTGCCGGAGGCGCTGGACGGCGCGGATGCGCTGCTGGCACGGCAGGACGGCGCAGCGGAGACCATTGCCGCGCTGGCCGCCGCGCGCGCCCTGGCCGCGCGTGGCCGCCCGAGCCCCGAGGCGCTGGAGCAGTTGGGCGGCGGCTGGGTGGCGGAGGAGGCGCTGGCCATCGCCATCGCCTGCGCGCTGGTGGCGGAGGATTTCGCCGATGGCGTGCGCCTCGCGGCAAACCATTCGGGCGATTCCGACAGCACGGCGGCGATGGCGGGCAATCTGCTCGGCGCGCTGTGCGGGGAGGCGGCGATCCCACCAGCGTGGCTCGACGCGCTGGAACTGCGCGCCGAGATCGTGGTGCTGGCGGACCGGCTGGCCGGCGCCGCGCGCAAGGAGCTCGACCCGGAGACCGCGAGCCTGGCGCTGCGCTGACCCGACGGCCTGCGCGCATGGTATTCGCGCAGGCTCACGTCACGCGCTTCAGCATCGTGTCGTGCGACGATCCTTGCCCGCCCAGGCGAGGCGGGGACTGCCCTACCGCAGCGAGGCGATGATCTCGCGCGCGGCCTGTTCGGGAAATGCCTTCAGCGTCTGCGTGCGGACATTGCCCATGCGGCCGATCATGAGCGAGAAGCGCGCCGCGACGGCATCGTCCGGTGCCTCGTAGATCGCGACCATGTCACGCTCGCCCATGGTCATGTAGTAGGCGAGGACCTTGCCGCCCATCTCGGCCAGCATGCCCTTCGCCGCATCGAGGCGGCGCGGGGATTCGGCGATGGCGGTGACGCCCTGGTCCGTCCAGTTGCCAAGCATGATGTAGGTGGTCATGGCACAGATCCTTTCCGGCTGCGGTGAAACGACGCCAATCGGGACTGTGGGCACGACCATAGCGCCGAAGGGTCACGAGGGCATCGTGAATTCGCCGGCGCCCGCTGGATCGGCGGCGCTTCGACAGCCCCGCCACGGTCGGTCCGTCGCCCGGGATCGATGGACGGGCCGGCAACGGCGCGCCGCGCCACCGGGACCGGCACCGGCACCGGCACCGGCACCGGCACCGGCACACAGGGAGCCAGCGGCGCCGGCTGCGTCGAGCCCGCGGCGTCGCGTCAGCCGACCTTCACGATCCCTGGCGGCTGCCACGCCCCGCGCCCGACCGGCAGGATCGAGGGCGCCTCGGTCTTCGGCCAGTACAGGCGCATGACCATGTAGACCGGCCCATTGGGCGCCGGCAGCCAGTTCGCCCGCATCGCCTCGCCGGGGTCGTCCTTCTGGATGTGGATGGTCAGCGACCCGTCCGCGTTGCGGCGCATCTGGTCGAGCATCGGCGCGTTGATCAGGTAGCGGTCGATCGGGTTCTGGATCAGCAGCTGCGTGCGGCCGTCATACATCGTGACCGACCAGAAGGCGTTGACGGGCGGCAGTTGGCCGGCCGGGAAGGTCAGCGTGTAGCGGTTCGAACTGCAATCGAGCGTGGCGCCGGTGGCGTCCTCGCGGGTGAAGGGATAGGTCGCTTCCTCGGTGGTATTGGCGAAGACGCCGGCCTTGGCGACCAGGGCGCGCAGCATCCAGTTGCCGTTATAGGCCTGCTGCGTGCCCGGGACATTCGTCACGCGCCAGCCATTGATGGCGACACCCGCGGCGGCGACGCCGGCGGTGACCTTGCGCTCGCCTTCGAAGGCGCCGGCCAGGAGTTCGAGCCGGTCGGCGAGCGACATCGGCATGGGGCTGCCGGTGCCGATGCCGATGCGCGCGAGCTGCGCGCGGATGGCGGCTTCCTCGGGCTGCGGGGCGCTGAATTGCAGGGCGAAATCCAGGTAGTCGAAGAAGTGGTGCTTCACCAGTTCCGCATTGGCGCGCGGCCAGCGAATGGTGGGCGCGGCCGCCGGCGCGGGCTGGCCCAGGAAGGCCGAGAGCGGCTGCGCGCGATAGCCGCGCTGGATCGCGGCGACGTTGGGCATGTCGCCGGGATTGAACAGCTGCGTGCGGATCAGGCTGAGCGCGAATTGGGTGGTGGAGCGGATCACGCCCTTCACGCCGGGCGGCGTGGCACCCTGCCAACCCGGCCCGACCACCAGCCACGACCCCGCGCCCTGGCCGGTGGCGCGGCTGCCGATATAGCCGACATTGTAGGTATTGCCGTCGCAGATCTGGACCGAGAAATAGCGCCCGGCCGGCACATCGGGCACCGAGACCACCATCGGCTCCGCGCGGAGGTCGAGCCACAGGATGGAATAGGGCGTGTCGCTGTTCGGCGTCACCACGGCGGTGTCCCGCCAAGTGGCGACGTTCGCCTCGTTGTAGATGCTGTTGAAGGGCGCCTTGAACTGGGAGCCGGCGCGATCGATCGCGAATTCGTACATGATCGCGTAGTTCATCACGATCGGCAGGCCGAAGATGAAGGCGGCCTCGGCGATCTCGGCGGCGCCGACGATGCCCGGGCGGGTGGTCTGCGCCAGGGCCGGGCGCGCCAGGGCCGCGACGCCCACAAGGGCGGAGGCGCGGATGAGGTCTCGTTTGAGCATCGGTCGGCGTTCCTTGTCGTATGTTGGCGGCGGCCACCCTGGGCGTCGTGTCCGCGGCGGCGGTCCTGCGGACCCTTCGATGAAGCCTGGCCCTGGGGCGGCGCGTGCCTCGTCCGTCCGGCGGGAACCACGCGGTGCTCCCGGCGCGTCAGCGCCTGGACCGGGCCCAGTCTGCTGCCGGCGTGGATGATATCGCCAGCGGAATGCGTATCCTGTTCCGGCAAATCGACCGGCGCCGGTATCGGCCGGGTGGCGCTTCAGGCGGGAGCTGGCGCTGGCGTCAGATGATGCGCGCCTCGAAGGGTGGCTGGAGGTCCGGGGCCTCGAATTCCAGTACCCACAGGTCGGGGTCGCGCTGCACCTGGCGGTCGACATAGGCGGTGGCCAGGGCTTCCTCGACCGGCGCGCTGCCGGTGCCGCGGACCCAGGCGGGGCGGCCCTCGGCATCGCGCGCCTGGGAGAGCACGGTGCAGCCCTCGCGGCCGAGCAGGATGCACAGGATGCCGCCGGAATCGGGGTCGCCCTTCCGCAGCACGGCGGCCGGGCGGCCGGCCATGTCGGACAGGCGGATCGCCATCGAGACCCAGATGTGTGCCTTGACCTTGGGTTCCATCATTATGCCCTCAATCGGCGGGCGCCGGCATGCGCCGGCTTGCCTGCGCGCCGTGCACTGGTGCGCCAGGCGCGGCGGGCAGGTTGGGCGCGGTCGCGCTGTGCGCTCCCGGCCCGAGGCAGCGCCTCGGGCCGCCCGTCGGGGTCGTGGCGGGCGCGACCATCCTGCCGAGGCGCAGGGTGCATAACCATCGCCGCGGGCCGTGCGGCCATCCTGTCGTTAGCGGGGTGCGTCGTCATTGCGGCAGGGTCGCATGGCGTACCCCTTGCCGGAAGGCGCGCGGCGCGCCATTCACCGCGCAGCGAAGGGGACACCCGGCGATGAGCGATCGGAAGATGACGGACGCGCAGCGCGCCTATGAGGCGAAGCGCGCGGCCAAGGCGGGAATGAGCCTCGATAAGTGGCTGACCTCCAAGGAGAGGCGCGCCGCGGAGCAGGCCAAGGAAGCCGCCGCCGCCGCGCCCAAGGCGGCCGAACCGCCGAAGAAACCGGGCTTCTTCGGGCGGCTGCTGGAAAAGGCGCAGAAGCCGCTCTGATACCGACGGCCGATTTCATCGACCGCTCGTATCCGCGTTTACGGACCCTCAGGCGCCGGGCGCAAGCCTCCGGCTTCCTCGGCTTTCGCCGGACGACCGGCGGCGCCCATTCGGGCGCCCGGCACGAGTCAAACACTCGTGCCGCAGGTATCAGACGTGTAGCATCCGGGCCATGCGGGGTGCGCTGGCCGGGATCTTCGCGGTGGTCGCCATGGGTTCGGCGCAGGGCTATGCGCCGATCGGCACCGTCATGCTGTTCGCGCCGGGCAGCGCCGAGATCAGCCAGGAGGCGCGCGATGCGCTGCTGGCCTTCCTGCGCCCGCCCCGCCCACCGGAATTCCGCGGCCATTGCCTGGCGGGCCATGCCGATAGCGCGCCCGGCGCGGCGGTGCTGAGCGAAGCGCGCGTGCGCGCGGTGGCGGCGATGATGCTGCGCCAGGGCGTCGATCCGCGCGACATCGCCATCGAGGCGCGCGGGGATACGCAGCCGGTGCGGCTGAACCCGCCAGGCCGGGCGGATGCCATCAACGACCGGGTCGAACTCGCCCCCTGCCCCGGCCCGCGCCTGGCCGGCGTGGCGGATGCCGAGGCGCGTGCGCTCGATGCCACGGTGGTGCCGGCCTTCGTGGCAGCGCTGGCGCCGCTGGTGGCGCGGTCGCTGGGATGCGTGGAACCGGATGTGCCGCGCGGGGCGCTGGCGGCACCGGCGCTGGCCTGCCCGGCCGGCGTGAACGTGCCGGCGCTGAGCGTGCTGCGAGTGGATGGGACGCGGCGCGTGGCGGTGATCCTGGAATGGCGGGACGGGCTGCGCGGGGGCTTCGCCGGCCCGGCGGCGGCCGTGCTGGACCTGTTCGGCCATGCGCCGGCGGGACCGGTGCTGGCGGCGCTGGCGGCGCCCGACGGCGCGGCGCAGCGCAACGCATTCACGGCCGGCGGTGTGCGGGCGGAGGTCGAGAGCGGCCCCGGCCCGCTGCGCCGCCTGCGCGTGGTGCCTCAGGCGGCAGACGGGCCGTAGGGCGATGCCGTCAGCGCGGCGGCGACAGGTCGCGCGCCGCCGCGCAGGAACATGCCACCGACCCGTCGGTGCGTTCGTTCGCCACGGTCGGCTCGCCGCAATGCGGGCATTCGATGGGCTCGCGCGTCAGGCCGGCGGCCGCTTGCGGTGTCCGATGGATCGGTCGCGCGGTGGCGTCGCGTGCAGCGGCGATGTCGGCTGGCATCGGCCCAGGCCCATCCACGCCGCGGGGGAGCGCCATCACAGCATCCGCATCAGCGTGCCGTCGCGCCGGATGGCGTGGTGGAACACCGCCGCGCCGACATGGGCGGCCAGCAGCACCACGAACAGGTAGCCGCCGATGGTGTGGCCCCAGGACAGCACATTCGCGAGGCCGGTGGACGCCTCCATGAATTTCGGCAGGTGGATGAAGCCGAGGTAGGCGGTCTGGCCCTGCATCGGGAAGCCCCAGGCATTGGTCGCGAAGAAGCCCATGATGGGCTGCAGGATCAGCAGCGCATACAGGCCGTGATGCGTGGCGGCGGCGGCGGCGCGCATCGGCGCAGGCAGGTCGGCCGGGTGTGGGGGCGCGGGGTTGCGCCACTTCCACAGGATGCGCGCGATGGCCACCACCAGGATGGTCAGTCCCGCGCTTTCGTGGATGGCGTAGAAGCCCATCTTGTAGGCGCCATCGGCCTCGCCGGTGATGAACTTGATGACGAAGCCGGTGGGCAGCGCAATCAGCATGAGGCCGAGCGTGATCCAGTGGAACCACTTGGCGACGGTGCCGTACTGGCCGTCGGGGTGTGCGGCGTCCTGGCCGGGCAGCGGGGCGGCGGTGGTGGCGTCCATGGGCGCTCTCCGGTGGGTCGTGGCGGCAGCGTATCGCATCCGGCGGGCGTTTCGCACATGCGGATGATCGCGGCCCATGCGGATTGGAGCACCGATCCGCGCAAGCGGTGGGTCAGCATCGCGCAGCGGGGGGCGGATGGCTGGCGGGCGCAGGCGCCGGCGCCGGTCGGCGACCCGGCAGCGCAGGCGGCGGGGCTGATCGCGGAAGGCGTGCCGGTGGCGATCGGGCTCGACCTGCCGCTGGGCGTGCCGCGCGGCTTCGCGCAGGGGCGCGCGGAGGATGGGTTCGTGGCGTTCCTGCGCGGGCTGTCGGGCCGGCGCGGCTTCTTCGACGTCGCGGCGACGCTGGATGACGTCTCGCGCGAGCGGCCCTTCTATCCCGCGCGCGGGGTGAAGGGCATGACGCGCGCGGCGCATGCGGCAGCGCTGGGGCTGGACGATGCGCGCGGGCTGTCGCGGCTGTGCGACCGCGCCACCGCGCTGCGCCCGGCGGGTGCGCCGGTGTTCTGGACGCTGGGGGCGAACCAGTCGGGCAAGGCGGCGATTTCCGCCTGGCGGGATTGGCTGGCGCCGGGGCTGGCGGGCGGCGCGCCGTACGCGCTCTGGCCCTTCGAGGGCGGGGTGCACGCCCTGTTGGCACGCGGCCGCGCCGTGCTGGCCGAGGTCTATCCGGCCGAGGCGCTGCGGCATTGCGGGCTGGTGCTGCGTGGGTCCAAGCGCGTGCAGCGGGATCGCGCGGCGATCGCCGATGCGCTGCTGGGCGCGATGGCGGCGCGGCGCGTCGCCCCCTCCCCTGACCTGCGCGCGATGGTGGCCGACGGCTTCGGCGCCGATGCGGCCGGTGAGGACCGCTTCGATTCCGTGATCGGCCTGCTCGGGCTGGTCGGCGTGCTGGACGGGGCGCGGGCGGATTTCGTGCCGGATGACGAGGCCGTGCGCCGCTGGGAAGGCTGGGTGCTGGGGCAGGACGCGCTGCCGGCCTCGTAACCCCGCGCGGCGGCGCGACGAAACCGGGGGTGAGCCAACAGGAGGCACCCCATGCAGCTCGACCCGCGCGGCATGACGATCACCACCGATAGCGCCGAGGCCGCGACGCAGCTCGATGCGGCGGTGATGGCGTTGCTGGGGCAGCAGGCAGCGGCCGGCGTGCGCCTCGGCGCGGCGCTGGCGGCGGACCCTATGCTGGCGGCGGGGCATGCGCTGGCGGGATTCTCGTTGATGATGGCGGCGCGGCGGCCATTGGCGGTGCAGGCGCTGGACAGCCTGGCGAGCGCGCGCGCCGCGCTGGCCGCGCGCGGCGGCACAGGGCGCGAGCGCGCGCTGGTGCAGTCGCTGGCCGCCTGGGCCGAGGGCGGCGACATGGCGCGCGCCGCGGCGGGGCTTGAGGCGATCGTGCAGGAGGACCCGCACGACATCCTCGCGCTGCGCCTGGCGCATGGCATCCGCTTCATGCTGGGCGACGCCTTCGCGATGCGCGATGCGATCGAGGCCGCGCTGCCGCGCTGGGATGTGTCGATGCCGGGCTACGGCTTCCTGCTCGGCTGCCACGCCTTCGCGCTGGAGGAAACCGGCGAGGCGGCGCGTGGGGAAGCGGTGGGGCGCCGTGCGGTGGCGCTCGACCCGCGCGACCTGTGGGGGGCGCATGCGGTGGCGCATGCGATCGGCGCGCAGGGGCGCATGCGCGAGGGCATCGCCTGGCTGCGCTGGCTGGAGCCGCATCTGGCCGGTGGGTCGAACTTCGTGCGGCATGTGCATTGGCATCGCGCGCTGTTCCATTTGGCGCTCGGCCAGCAGGAGGCCGCGCTGGCGCTGCACGATGCGCGCGTCTGGGCGGAACCGAGCGAGGATGTGCGCGACCTGATGAACGCCGCGCATCTGCTGTGGCGGCTGGAGGCCAGCGGCGTGCCGGTGGGTGCGGCGCGCTGGGATGCGGTGGCGGAGGTCGCGCAGCGGCGCATCGGCGAACACGCCTGGGCGCTGGCCGACCTGCATGACGTGATCGCGCTGGCGGGTGCGGGGCGTGACGCGGCGGCGGCACGGCTGATCCGGTCGATGGGCACGCATGCGGATTCGCATGGCGGGGACCAGGCGCGGCTGGCGGCGGAGGTGGGGCTGCGGGCCGCGCGCGCGGTGCGCGCCGCGATGGGCGGGGATGCGGAGGCTGCGGCGGATGGCTTCGATGCCGTGCTGCCGCGCCTGCCGGAACTGGGCGGCAGCCACGCGCAGCGATCGGTGTTCCTGGCGATGCGCGACCGCGCGGCGGGGGATGTCGCTGCGGGACGCGCGCGGGGGTGATGCTGGCAGGTCGCGCGCGGGGATGACGGCGCGGCGCGAAGCGTGAAGGATGCGCGCCGGCGGTCACGGTGCCCGCCGAGCACGGGGGCGCGCGCATGAGGCTGGCGGTCATCACGGACATCCACGGCAATGTCGCAGCATTGCGCGCGGCGCTGGAGGACATCGCGGCGCGCGGGATCGACGCGATCATCTGCCTGGGCGACATCGCCTCCGGCGCCGCCTGGCCGCGCGAGACGGTGGAGCTGCTGCAGGACCGCGGCATTCCCTGCATCCGCGGCAATCACGACCGCTGGATCAGCGAACGCACGGGCGATGCGCTGACCGGACAGGATCGCCACGCGCATGGCGAATTGAACGCGGCGCAACGCGACTGGCTGATGGGATTGCCGCTGCTGCTGGAACCCGTATCCGGCGTACTGGCCTGCCACGGCACGCCGCAATCGGATGTGCAGAACCTGATCGAGGAGGTGGTCGAGGGCCGGTTGCGCGAAGCCCCGATGGCGGTGCTGCGCGACCGGCTCGGCGAGGCCGGCATGGCGGCGCGGGTGGTGCTGTGCGGGCACAGCCATCGCGCGGCGATGGTGCAGGTGCCGGGCGGGCCGCTGGTGGTCAATCCGGGCAGTTGCGGGCTGCCGGGCTTTCGCATCTCACGCGAGCCGGCGCATCGGCAGGAGGCCGGCACGCCGCATGCGCGCTACGCCGTGCTGCACCTGGATGGCGCCGCCGTCGGCGTCGAGATGCTGGCGCTGCGCTACGACTGGGATGCGGCGGCGCGCCGTGCCGAGGAGGTCGGCTTCGGCGCCGCCTGGCCGCATGTGATCCGCACCGGGTTGCTGCCCGAGAGCGCGTGAGGCGCGCTCAGCGTTCCTGGATGGATACGCCGCCACGGCCGACCGAGATCTCGACGCCGCTGCGCTGGCTGTCCTGATACAGCCAGATGCCGCCGCCGATGGCGAGCACCAGCGCGCCGCCGGCAATGAGGTAGAGCAGGTTGGATGAACGCATCGCAGTGACTCCCGTCGCACGCCCCCTGGCGCGATACGCGTGCAACGCGCCAGGGGCGCGCGGGTTTCACCCCGCCGGCGAATAAAGCCCCGCCGCGCGCGCCGCCTGCGTCGCCAGCCGCGCCGTCAGTTCGAAGACCGGCATCGGCACGCCGGCCTGCTTCGCCAGGTCGAGCGGCACGGTGAACAGCGCGTCGATCTCCATCGCGCGGCCGAGCTCAAGGTCCTGCAGGATGGACGGCTTGTGCGCGATCATCGCCGAACGCTTCATCCGCGCCTCGGCCGAGGTCGCCAGGTCGTGGCCATGGGCCAGCGCCAGCGCCGCGCCTTCCTCGGCGATGGCGATGGCCGCGGCATAGACCGCGGGGTCCGACAGGGTGGTCATCATGTCCGACCGCGAGAGGATGCACAGCGGCCCGCTGGTGAGGTTGCCCATCAGCTTGCCCCACACGCGATGCCGAATGTCGCCGACCACCGGGCAGGGCATGCCGCCGGCATCGATGGCATCCGCGATGGCCTGGGCACGCGGGGTGATGGTGCCGTCGGGCTCGCCGATGAACAGGCGGATGTCGGCGTGCTCGGACTTCACCACGCCGGGTTCGATGACGGCGCTGGCCGAATAGACCACGCCGCCCAGCGTGCGGTGGATGCCGATGTCGCGTTCGATCTCCGCACCCGGGTCGAGCAGCGGGATGCGTTCGCCGTCCCGTTCGCCGCCATGGCGCAGGAAGTACCACCAGGGGATGCCGTTGGTGACGAAGACCACCGGCGTATCGGGGCCGAGCAGCGGGGCGATGGCGCGCGCGGCGATGGGCAGCGCGGGCACCTTGGTGGTGACCAGCACGGCATCGACCGGGCCGATTTCCGCGGCGGTGGCGGCGGCCTGCACGCGCACGGTCTTCACGCCGTCATGGGCATGCAGCGTGATGCCGTTCTCGCGCATGGCATCGAGGTGCGGGCCGCGCGCGACGACGGCGACATCGGCCCCGCCGAGGGCCGCGCGGGTGGCAAGGTGGCTGCCGATGGCGCCGGCGCCGAAGACGCAGATTCGGGTCATGGCGGCATCATGCGCCCTCGGGCCCAGGACGCAATCCGGCGGTGTGACCCGGAGCACGGCGGCGGGGATTCCGGTCCACCACAAATCCGGCCGGGCGCGATTTCGCCCTGGATGAAACCGTCCAGCAATGGAGGCGTGTGATGTCTGGTACCGTGGGCCATGGGTCCGTGCACCGCAACGCGCTGGCGCGCTTGCGGATGCCGGCCGCGCAGAATCCCTTCGTGCGCTTCTTCGACCAGGACGGACCGGCGCATGGGCTGACGGAGCTGGTCGCGCTGCAGAACATGCCGGCGCCCGCGGCGCCGATGCTCGAGGACCCGGCCGCGCCGGCCGACAGCACCACGCCGGCGGGGTTCACCTTCCTGGGCCAGTTCATCGACCATGACATCACGCTGACGGTGCCGCGCCAGGATCCGGCCCCGCCGCTCGACCAGATTTCGAGCCGGCACCAGTTCTTCAATGCGCGGACGTCGGATCTCGAGCTCGATTCCGTGTTCGGCTTCGGGCCGGAGCACGACCTCGATGGCGGCGGGGCGCTGTATCTGAGTGACTTCTCCCTGAAGACCGGCCCGGATACGGGCAATGCGCCCTGGGACCTAGCGCGCGACGGCAACGGCGTGGCGCTGATCGGTGATCCGCGCAACGACGAGAACGTCATCCTGGCGCAGATCCATGCGTCCTTCGTGCATGCCTACAACCGCATGCGCGCGGACGCGCAGGGCAGCCGGTCGGAGCGCTACATCGAGGCGCGGATGCGGCTGTACCACACCTACCAGTACATCGTGGTGAACGACTACCTGCGGCGCTTCGTGCCCGCGCCGGTGCTCGACGACGTGCTGGCGCGCAGGGCGCCGCTGTATACGGCGATGATGGCGCGGCAGCCGCATGCCTTCCCGCTGATGCCCATCGAATTCGCCGTGGCGGCGTTCCGGTTCGGCCACAGCCAGGTCCGGCCGGGCTACCGGCTGAACCTGGGACCGGGCTCGGGTGCGGCGACCTTCCCGGTGCCCGACGCCAACGGCAACCTGCCGGCCGGCGAAGGGCTCAACGGCGGGCGGCCGATCCCCGACAACCTCGCCTTCAATCCCGCGCTGTTCTTCAGCGACCAGGCGCCGCTGCCGGCCGAGGTGCAGCGCGCGCGCAAGATCGACACGAAGCTGTCCGAGCCGCTGTTCTTCCTGCGTCCGCCGGGGATTCCCGAGGCCGACCGGGGCATCGCGCCGAACGGGAACCAGCAGCTTGCCAAGCGCAACCTGCTGCGCGGGCGGCAGTTCCGCGTGGTGGACGCGCAGACCGCGGCGGGGCTGGCCGGTGCGCCGGTGCTCACGCCCGCGCAGATCGGCGGCGGGCCGGCAGCGCCGTTCGGGTCGAGCACGCCGCTGTGGTTCTACATCCTGCGCGAGGCGGAGTTGGGCGGCGGCGAGACGCTCGGTGCGCTGGGCGGTCGGCTGGTGGCGGAGACGCTGGTGGGCATTCTCCATCACTCGGCGAGTTCCTACCTGCGGCTCAAGCCCGCGGGCTGGACGCCGCCCGAGGGGCTGACGACGATGGCCGCCTTGATGGCCTATGCGGACCTGCCCCGGCCGCCGGGCACCTGAAGCACGGGTGGGCGGTGGCGACTGTGCCGCGCGGTGCGTCAGGCCGCGTGGTCGCGCAGTTGCACGCAGATGGCGGCACCGGCGGCGACCAGGCGATCCGCGATGGCCTGGCCGTGCGCGGCATTCGCGCTGCGCGGGTCGGGGGCTGCGACGCCGCCGGGGGCGACTTCCTCCACCCACATGGGCACGGCGAAATCGACGCCGTGGCTGCGGATGGCGCCGAAGCCTGTCGGCGGCAGGCCGAGATAGGGGCCGGTCGGTCCGCGTTCGCGCGCGCGGTCAGCGTGGCAGAGGTCCGGGCGCAAGTGCATCGTTACGGAGGCCACCGGGTCGCCGCCATGGCCGAAGGACGCTGCCGCGCCGCCGAGTTCTCCGTGCAGCCTTCCGGCCTCGCGCCACAGGTGCAGCGCGGGGATGATGACGCCGTGGCGGTGGCGCGCGGCGCGGGCGGCAGCTTCCGCCGGGCCGATGGTGCCGGCGTGGCCGTTGACGATCAGGATGGATCGCGTGCCGGTGCGGATGAAGGCCTCGGCCGCTTCCGTGATGACCGCCGTCAGCGTGGGGATGGACAGCGTGATGCCGCCCGCCACGCCGGCGAAGAAATCCTCGCCGCCGAAGGGGATGGCGGGCGCAACCAGCGCATCGGCGCCGAGCGCGCGCGCCTGTTCGGCGATGCGGACGGCGATGTCCTCGGCCACCAGGTAGTCGCCCATGGGAAGCGCGGGGCCGTGGGTTTCCAGGCTGCCCATGGGCAGGATGGCGACAGCGCCGGCGGCGAGGCGGGAGGCGACCTCGGGGGCGGTGAGCTCGGCGATGCGGTGGGTCATGCGAGCAGCTCCAGCGCGGCGCGCGACAGTGCCTGCACGCCGCCTTCGATGCAGGCCTCGTCGGGCTGGTAGAAGGCGTTGTGCAGGCGGTCGTCGCGGCCGGGCGCGCCGGCACCGATACGCAGGTGGAAGGCCGGCATGCGGGCGGCGAATTCGGAGAAATCCTCGGCACCCATGGAGGGCTCGCCTTCCTGCGGCGCGACGCCCATCTGGCGCGCGACCGCGGCCAGCACGGGTTCCAGCACGCGGTCGTCATTGACCAGCGGCGGCACCTTGCGCGCGTAGGTCATGGTGCACGTCACGCGCATGCCGAGCGCGATGCCGTCCGCCAGGCGGTGCAGCGCGGCTTCGGCGGTGTCGCGTGCATCGGTGTGCAGCGTGCGCACGGTGCCCTTCAGGTGCACGCGCTCGGGGATGATGTTGTAGGTGGCGCCGCCCTGCACCATGCCGACCGTCACCACGGCCGGGTGCAGCGGCTTGATCTCGCGGCTCACGACGGTCTGCGCCTGCGCGATGAAATGCGCGGCGGCGACGATGGGATCGACCGCCGCGTAGGGATGCGCGGCATGGCCGGACTTGCCCTGCACCACCAGGTCGAAGCGGTCGGATGCCGCGAGGCAGGCGCCGCGCACGAAGCCGAAGGAGCCCACCGGCATGTCGGGGTGATTGTGGAAGCCGAGCGCGAGGTCCGCGCCATCGGCGGCGCCGTCGGCGATCATGGCGGCAGCGCCTTCCAGCACTTCCTCGGCTGGCTGAAACACCAGGCGCACGGTGCCGGCGAGTTGCGGCGCGAGATCCTTCAGCACGGCGGCGACGCCGAGCAGCGTGGCGGTGTGGATGTCGTGGCCGCAGGCGTGCATCTGGCCATCCACGCCGCTGGCGAAGGGCAGGCCGGTTTCCTCGTGGATCGGCAGCGCGTCCATGTCGGCGCGTAGCAGCAGCGTGGGGCCGGGGCGGCCGCCTTTGATCTCGCCCACCACGCCGGTGACGCCGATGCCGGTGCGATGCGCGATGCCAAGGCGCGTCAGCTCGGCGGCGACGATGCCGGCGGTGCGGGTTTCCTGGAAGGCGAGCTCCGGCACGCGGTGGATGTCGCGGCGCAGCGCGACAAGCTGCGGCGCGATGGCGGCGGCGGCGTCTCGGATGGCGCGCTGCGGGTCGTTGGGGATCATGGCGGGCATCCGCTGCTGGGGTTCGTGACGAAGCATAGGTCGCGGCATCGTGCGGGCAAGCGCGATGGCACGCCCGTGCTTGCGACGGCCCATGCCACATGCCATAGGGCTGTCAGACACTTGGGAGGCAAGATGTCCTGGACGCTCCGCCGGCGCTCGCTGCTGGCAGGTTCTGCATTGGCCGTGTGTTCGACGCACCGCGCATCGGCGCAGGGCGCGGCATGGCCGTCGCAACCGATCCGCCTGGTGGTGCCCTTCGCGCCCGGCGGCACGACCGACCTTGTCGCACGCCTGCTCGCGAGCGGGCTGCAGGAACGCCTCGGCGTCTCGATCGTGGTCGAGAACCGCGCCGGCGCCGGCGCCACGGTGGGCAGCGAGATGGTCGCCCGCGCCGCACCCGACGGCTACACGCTGGTGATGTCCAACATCGCGAGCCACGGCATCAGCCCAGCGGTGTATCGCGGCCGCATCCGCTACGACGCGGTGACCGATTTCGCGCACATCGCGCTGGTGGTGACGAACCCGACCGTGTGGGTGGCGAACCCGCGCGCGGGCATACGCACGCTGGCGGATGTGGCTGACCGGGCACGCAGCGCGAACGGGCTGGATGTCGCGACCTCGGGCGCGGGGTCGTCGAACCACCTGATGGTGGTGCGGATGGGCCAGCTCCTCGGCAAGGAGCTGAACCACATCCCGTTCCGCGGCGCCGGCCCGGCGATGCAGGCGGTGATCGCGGGGCAGGTGCCGATGATGTCGGACAGCCTGCCATCCTCGGTCAATCACATCCGGCAGGGGTCGGTGGTGGCGGTGGCGATGGCCTCGGCGGCGCGGCACCCGGCCTTCCCGGACGTGCCGACCTTCCGCGAGCAGGGCTTCGACATTGCCAGCGATTCATGGTTCGGGCTCTCGGCGCCGGCCGGCACGCCGGCGGCGGTGGTCGAGCGCCTGAACGCCGAGACGCGGGCCGTGCTGGGCAGCACAGAGATCCGGGCGCGCTTCTCGGAACTGGGCGGCACGCCCGGCGACATGACCGCGCAGGGTTACGGCGAATTCGTGCGACGGGAGGTGGCGCTCTGGGCGCCGCTGGTGCAGGCTTCGGGCGCTTCGGCGGACTGAATTCGCGTTTGGGCAGGCTTCTGACTGGGGTGGACGGACGTACATGAAGATCAACACGAAGGATGTCGTCGCCGGGGGGATCCTGGTTGGGGTCGCCCTGGTCGGGCTGTGGTTGAACCTGGACCACAACATGGGCAGCGCGCGACGGATGGGGCCGGGCTACATGCCCTTCCTGTCGTATGGGATCCTGGGCGGGCTCGGTGCGCTCACGATCTTCTTCTCGCTGTTCAACGGGCCCAATCCGCTGGATCGCTGGACCTCGCAGGAAATCATGCTGCTGATCGCCGGCGCGGCGGTCGGGACCGGCGCCGGGCTGATCGCGGCGCGCGTCGGCGGCTGGCCCGCGGCTGGGTGGAATTCCCTGGGCATCGGACTTTTCGTGGGCTGCCTGGTGCCGTCCATCGTCAAGTCCTGGCGGCCGTTGTTCCTGGTCCTGGCGGCCTTCTCCCTGTTCGGGCTGATCCTTGAACCCCTCGGCCTCATGGCGGCGATCACGCTGTGCGTGGTGCTCGCCGCCTTCGCCGACGAGACGCATACGCCCCAGGGCGTGGTGGGGCTGTTCGTGTTCCTGTGCGCGCTCTGCTGGTTTGTCTTCATCTGGTACCTGGACATCCGCGTGCCCGTCTGGCCGCAGATTTCGTAACGGGAAGCGCACCCATGGACATCATCACGAACCTGGCGCACGGCTTCTCGGTCGCGCTCACCCTCAACAACATCCTGTTCTGCTTCCTGGGGTGCATCATCGGCACGGCGATCGGCGTGCTGCCGGGCATCGGGCCGGTGGCCACCATCTCGCTGCTGCTGCCGATCACCTTCGGCCAGCCGGCCACCACCGCGATCATCATGCTGGCGGGCATCTACTACGGCTCGCAGTATGGCGGTTCGACCACGGCCATCCTGCTGAACCTGCCAGGTGAGGTCAGTTCGGTCGTCACCACGCTCGAAGGCTACAAGATGGCCCGCAACGGGCGGGCCGGCGCGGCGCTGACCGTGGCGGCACTCGGCTCGTTCTTCGCGGGCACGGTCGCGACCATCCTGGTGGCGGCGTCGGGGCCATTGCTGACGCAGGTGGCGCTGTCCTTCGGCCCCGCCGACTACTTTTCGCTGATGTTCCTCGGCCTGATCATCTCGGCCGTGCTGGCGCAGGGCTCGGTGGTGAAGTCGATCGGCATGGTGGCGCTGGGCGTGTCGCTCGGCATGGTCGGCACCGACGTGCAGACCGGCCAGCAGCGCTTCACCTTCGGTATCCCGGAACTGTCGGACGGCGTGGGCTTCGTCTCGATCGCGATGGGCATGTTCGGCATCGCCGAGATCATCCTGAACCTCGAGCGGCCGGAAGCGCGCGAGGTGATGTCGGGCAAGGTCGGCAAGCTGATGATGACCCGCGAGGAATTCCGCCGCGCGGTGCCATCGGTGCTGCGCGGCACGGCGGTGGGCTCGATGCTGGGCATCCTGCCCGGCGGCGGCGCGGCGCTGTCCTCCTTCGCGTCCTACATGATGGAGCGTAAGGTCTCGAAGGGCCGCCACCTGTTCGGCACCGGCGCGATCGAGGGCGTGGCGGGGCCGGAGGCGGCCAACAACGCGGCCTCGCAGACCTCGTTCATCCCGCTGCTGACGCTCGGCATCCCGGCCAATGCCGTGATGGCGCTGATGGTCGGCGCGCTGATCATCCAGGGGATCCAGCCCGGCCCGCGCATGGTCGAGGCGCAGCCGGACCTGTTCTGGGGCCTGATCGCCTCGATGTGGATCGGCAACGCGATGCTGCTGGTCATCAACCTGCCGATGGTCGGCATGTGGGTGAAGCTGCTCTCGGTGCCCTACCGCTACATGTACCCGGCCATCATGATCTTCTGCGCGATCGGCGTGTATTCGCTGCAGAACAACGTGTTCGATGTGTACCAGACGGTGGTGTTCGGCCTGTTCGGCTACCTGTGCTCGAAGCTGAAGCTCGAAGGGGCGCCGATGCTGATCGGCTTCGTGCTCGGGCCGATGATGGAGGAGCACCTGCGCCGCGCCATGCTGCTGTCGCGCGGCGACGTGATGGTGTTCGTCGAGCGCCCGATCAGCGCCACGATGCTCGCCATTGCCGCCATCGCGCTGATCGCGATGATCCTGCCCGGTATCCGCAAGGGCAAGGACAGCGCGTTGCAGGAAGGCGGGTGAGATGTAGCGCTGGCCGGTCAGGGCTGGTTGGAGGATGGGAAGGCGGGTTCCGAGGGGGACCCGCCTTCCTGCTTTTTTGCGTGGCTCAAACGCCGGCGCGGCCATGCGGCCGCTTGGCTTGCGCGCCGTGCACTGGTGCGCCCGGCGCCGATGGTAGGCTGGGCGCGGTCGCGCATTCGCGCTCGCGGATCGTGCATCCGCACGATCCGCGTTGGTGGTGTGGCCGTCAGGCGGCGGGCGCTGGCCGGCTTGGCTTCGCGCATGGGCGGGTGCGCCGGCGGCCTGGGCGCGCTCCCGCATGCGCCCCTGCGGATCGTGATCCGCCCGACCCGAAGGTCAGGCCCAATTCCCGCGGGTCCGGGGGCACGTCTGCCCCCGGCGGGGGTCCAGGGGGCAGGCCCCCTGGTCAGCCTTTGGGCCGCGGCAGCGCGAACACCCCGCTCGCGCGCAGCACGTTCACCCCATCCGCCGTGAACCGCCCTTCCACGAACATCATCCGCGATGTCCGCCGCAACAGCGCCGGATGACATTCGAGCCAGGCGCCGAGCGGGGCTGGCGCCAGGTAGTCCGTCACCAGGCTGATGGTCACGAAGTGCCCCGGCGTGCCCGCCTGTTCCGCGCCGCCGATGCCCAGCACGATGTCGGCGATGGTCGCCAGCATCCCGCCATGCGCCACCGCCTGGTTGTTGCAGTGGCGCCGTTCGATGCGGATGCCGAAGCGTGCGCCGGCGTCCTCCGGCCGGCGGAAGATCGGGCCGATCGGCTCGAGGAAGGGGCCGCCGGCGTGGCGCGCCACGAAGCCCTCGGGGATATCCGCGGTGGTCCCGCTGTCCGTCACGCCATCCATCGCATTCCCGGCCCTTGCCTGCTGGCCGCAGGATAGGGCGCCACCGCGCGGCTGCCGAGACGCCTTCCCTTCGCCGTCATTGCATCGCATAGGTCGGGCCGAACCCGTTCCAGGCCCCCGGACGCCATGACCGAAACGCCCACGCCCATCCTGCCCGTCATCCTCTCGGGCGGCACCGGCACGCGCCTGTGGCCGCTCTCGCGGGAGGGCTATCCGAAGCAGTTCTGGCCGCTGGCGTCGGACCGGCCGATGCTGGTCGAGACCGCCGCGCGCGCCGAGGGCCCGGGCTTCGCCCCGCCCATGGTGGTCTGCAACGAGGCGCATCGCTTCCTGGTGGCCGAGCAGCTGCGCGGGCGCGGCGCGCGCATCGTGCTGGAGCCCGCCGGGCGCAATTCCGGCCCGGCCATCGCCGCCGCGGCGCTACTGGCGGAGGAAGCCAGCCCGGGCACGGTCATGTGGATCATGGCGGCCGATTCCGCGATCAAGGACGTCCCTGCCCTGCATGCCGCGCTGGTGCAGGCGGCGGCGGCGGCGCGGGCCGGGCGGATCGTGACCTTCGGCATGGCGCCGACCGCGCCCGAGACCGGCTATGGCTACATCGAGGCGGGCGCCGACCTGCCCGGGCTGCCCGGCGTGCGCGCCATCGCGCGCTTCGTGGAAAAGCCGGATGCCGCGCGCGCCGCGGCCTTCGTCGCCGGCGGCGCGCATCTGTGGAATTCGGGGATGTTCGTCGCCACCGCCTCCGCCCTGCTGGCGGAGTTCGAACGCCATGAACCCGCGCTGCTCGCGACCGTGCGCCAGGCGGTGGCGGGGGCGAAGCGCGACATGGACTTCGTGCGCCTGGACGCCGCGCCCTTCGCGGCCGCGCGATCCATCAGCATCGACCACGCTGTGATGGAGCGCACGCTGAATGCCGCCGTGGTGCCGGCGGCGATCGGCTGGTCGGATATCGGCTCCTGGACCGCGCTGTGGGAGATCAGCCCGCAGGATGGCGCGGGAAACGCCACGCTCGGGCCTGTCGAGCTTGTGGACGCGCGGAACTGCCTGGTCCGCAGCGAGGGCATCCTCACCGGCGTGGTCGGCCTGGAGAACGCCATCGTCGTGGTGACCGACGACGCGGTGCTGGCGATGCACCGCGACCGCGCGCAGGACGTGAAGACGCTGGTCGAGCAGTTGAAGGCACGCGGCCGCAAGGAAGCGACGGAGCATCGCCGCGCCTATCGCCCCTGGGGCCATTATGAAGGGCTGATCCTGGGCGAGCGCTTCCAGGTGAAGAAGATCCAGGTGCGCCCCGGCGCCAAGCTGTCGCTGCAGAAGCATTTCCACCGGGCGGAGCACTGGGTTGTGGTGTCGGGCACCGCCATCGTACGCCGCGATGCCGAGGAGATCATGTTGCGCGAGAATGAGAGCGTGTACCTGCCGCTGGGCTGTGTGCACCGGATGGAGAATCCGGGGATCATTCCGCTGGTGCTGATCGAGGTGCAGTCGGGCTCGTATCTCGGCGAGGACGACATCGTTCGGTACGAAGATACCTACGGGCGCGCATAGCGCGCCCGTAGGTATCTTCGTCGCTTTTTTCGTCACCCTCAGACGGCGGGCGCCGCGCATCCGCGCGGCTTGCCTTCGCGCCACGGACTGATCCGCCGGGCGCGGCGGTTGGTTTGGGCGCGGTCGCGCTTTGCGCTCCCGGATCGTGCAGCCGCACGATCCGAAGTTCTTGCGACCCTCAGACGGCGGGCGCCGCGCATCCGCGCGGCTTTCCTTCGCGCCATGGACTTGTGCGCTGACGGCCGCTGACGGTCAGGGCGCGGTCGCGCATTGCGCTCCTGGATCGTGCAGCCGCACGATCCGTGGGTGGCGGGCGGCCGGCATCGATCCCTCCGCGCATCCTGACCGACGCCGACGCACCCGCTTGATCTTCCGGCGCATTCCTGCGGTAACCTGCGCGTGACGCCGCGGCCCGTGCCGTGGCGACGGGAGAGGAAACCGCAACCATGACCCTGCACCGCCGCGCCCTGCTGGGCGCCGCCGGCCTCGCCGCCCTCGCGCCCGCCGCCGCGCAGGCCCAGGCGCGCTGGCAGATGGCCAGCCCCTATGCCGACGGCAATTTCCAGACGCGCAACATCCGCGCCTTCCTCCAGGACCTGGAGCAGAATGCCGGCGGGCGGCTGTCGATCCAGCTGCATTCCAACGGATCACTGCTGCGGATGCCCGAGATCAAGCGCGGCGTGCAGACCGGCCAGGTGCAACTGGGCGAGATCCTGCTGACCGCCTATGCCAACGAGGACCCGATCTTCGATGCCGACGCGCTGCCGCAGTTGGTCACCAACTTCGCCCAGGCGAAGAAGCTGTCCGACCTGCAGAAGCCCTTCATCGAGGCGCGCTTCGCCCGCCAGGGCCTCAGCCTGCTGTACATGGTGCCGTGGCCGCCGGCGGGGCTCTACGCACAGGCGCCCGTCACCTCGCTGGAGCAGCTGCGCGGGCAGCGCTTCCGCACCTTCTCGCCGATGACCAACCGCTTCGCGCAGCTGATCGGCGCGCAGCCCACGCTGGTGCAGTCTGCCGAACTGGCGCAGGCCTTCGCCACCGGCGTGGTGCAGGCGCAGATCACCTCGGCCGCGACGGGCGTCGATACGCAGGCCTGGGATTATGCGCGGGTGTTCACGCCGCTCGGCTTCTCCATGACGAAGAATGCGGTGCTGGTGTCGCGCCGCGCGCTGGAAGCGCTGCCGGCCGACTTGCAGGCCGCGGTGCGCGCCGCCGCCACGCGGGCCGAGGCGCGCGGCTACGAGCTGTCGGAAGCCGCGATGCGCGAGACCGAGGCGACGCTGGCCGCGCGCGGCATGCAGGTCGGCCCGCCCTCGCAGCAGTTGCTCGATGACCTCACGCGCGTCGGCCGCACCATGGCCGATGAATGGGTGACGCGCGCCGGCGACGATGGCCGGCGGCTGCTCGAACAGTACCGGGCGGGCTGACGCGGCGGCGCTGCACGCCCATGCGGCATGCAGCGCCACGCAAACGTGCAACCTGCCGGGGCGCGGGCGATCCCGCGCCCCGGCCCCCCTTGCGCGCCGCGGCACGGCGCGCCGAAGATGCCGCCGTAAAAAGCACAACAGGGGGCTGAACCATGAACATTCTTCCTCGCCGCGCCTTGCTCGCGGCCACGGGCGGGTTTGCCGCCGCCGCGCTCGGTTCCAGCCAGGCGCAGGCGCAGGCGCGCTGGCAGGTCGCCACCGCCTATCCGGACGGCAACTTCCACACCCGCAATATGCGGACCTTCATCGAGCAGGTTCAGGCCGCCGCCGGTGGACGCCTGCAGCTCCAGCTGCATTCCAATGCCTCGCTGCTGCGCATGCCCGAGATCAAGCGCGGCGTGCAGACCGGCCAGGCGCAGGTCGGCGAGATCCTGCTGTCGGCCTATGGCAACGAGGACCCGTTCTTCGAGGTCGATTCCGTCCCGATGCTTGTCACCAGCACGCCGATGGCGCGCAAGCTGGCGGACCTTCAGAAGCAGTATGTCGAGGCGCGGCTGAACCGCCAGGGCATCAGCCTGCTCTATTGGGTGCCGTGGCCGCCCTCGGGCCTGTACACCAACACGCCGGTCGAGAGCATCGAGACGCTGCGCGGCACCAAGATGCGGACCTTCAATGCGCTGACCAACCGCTTCGCGACGCTGTGCGGCGCCACGCCCACGCTGGTGCAGCAGGCGGAGGTGCCGCAGGCGTTTGCGACGGGCGTGGTGAACGCGATGGTCACGTCGGCCGCCACCGGCGTCGATGTGCAGGCCTGGGATTTCTGCCGCCACTTCACGCCGATCGGATTCACCCGCACCAAAAACGCGATCTTCGTGCAGACGCGCGCGCTTCAGGCGCTGCCGGCCGATGTGCAGGCCGCCATCCGCGCCGCCGCGGCGGCCGCCGAGACGCGCGGCTGGGAGGCCTCGGACACCGAGACGGTGAACCAGCAGAACATCCTCCAGCAGCGCGGCATGACCATCGGCACCGCGACGCCGGCGCTGATGCAGGGGCTGATGCGGATCGGCGCCACCCAGGCCGAGGAATGGGTGGCCAAGGCCGGCGACGAGGGCAAGCGCCTGATCGACGCCTATCGCGCCGCCGTCGCCTGACCATGCCGGGGCCTCGCCACCCGGCGGGGCCCTTCCTTCGATGTCGAGGAACACCACGCGATGACTGACCTGCACGGCCGGCGGACGAACCTTCCATGACCGCGCTTCGCCGTGCGCTCGATGCGCTGTATTTGCTGGGTGGGATCGCCGGCGCCATCGCGCTGGCGGCGATCGGCGCGATCATCGCGGCCCAGGTGATCGGCCGGCAATTTGGCGCGACGGTGCTGGGGGCGGACGACCTGACGGCCTTCTCGGTCGCGGCATCGGCGACGCTGCCGCTGGCCTATGCCTTCCGGCATGGGGCGCATATCCGCGTCGACCTGATCATCGGGCGGCTGCGCGGCACCGCGCGCTTCGTGATGGAGACCATCGCCATCGGCATCTCCGCCGCGCTGTGCGTGTTCTTCGCCTACGCGATGCTGGACCTCGCCACGGATAGCCTGGCCTTCGAGGATGTCGCGCAGGGTTCGGTGGCTTGGAAGCTTTGGGTGCCGCAGGGGCTGGTCGGCGTGGGGGTCGCGCTGTTCGCGATCTGCCTGATCGATGACCTGGTGGTGCATCTGTCGGGCGGCGTGCCGTCCTATCGCCGCGCGGCGGAAGCCGATGCGCTGGCCCGTGCCGGGGAAGAAATCTGATGGAACTCGCCCAGACCGAAGCGGGTATCCTGCTGCTCGGCTTGCTGTTCGTTTTCCTGGGCCTCGGCGTGTGGATCGGGCTGGCGCTGGCGCTGGTCGGGCTGTGCGGCATCGTCGTGCTGCCCATGCTGATCCCGTCCATGCCGACCTTCCCGGCCGAGAAGGTGATGGGCACGGCGATCTGGCAGTCGCTGGCATCCTGGACGCTGGCCGCGCTGCCGCTGTTCATCTGGATGGGCGAGATCCTGTTCCGCACGAAGCTCAGCGAGGACATGTTCCGCGGCCTGGCGCCGTGGGTGCAGCGGCTGCCCGGGCGGCTGATGCATGTGAACGTGATCGGCTGCGGCATCTTCGCCGCGGTGTCGGGTTCATCCGCCGCGACGGCGGCGACCATCGGCAAGATGTCGCTGCCGGCGCTGCTCCAGCGCGGCTACCACGCGCCGATGGCGATCGGCTCGCTGGCGGGCGCGGGCACGCTGGGGCTGCTGATCCCGCCTTCGATCGTGATGATCGTCTATGGCGTGGCGGCCGAGGTGTCGATCGTGCGGCTGTTCATCGCCGGCGTCTTCCCCGGCATCATGCTGATGGTGCTGTTCAGCGGCTACATCGCGGTGTGGTCGATGATGAACCCGACGCTGGTGCCGCCGGCCGACCCGCCGATGCCGTTCCGCGCGAAGCTGCGCGAGAGCGGGCAGCTGATCCCGGTGGTGTTCCTGATCGGCTTCGTGATGGGCAGCATCTACCTGGGCTGGGCCACGGCGACCGAGGCGGCGGTGTTCGGCGTGGTCGGCGCGCTGGCGCTGTCGGCCTGGGGTGGGTCGTTGAACTGGGGGTCGTTCAGCGCCAGCCTGATGGGCGCGGTGCGGCTGTCGTGCATGATCAACCTGATCCTGGCGGGGGCGGCGTTCCTCACGCAGGCCATGGCCTATTCGGGCATCCCGGCGGCGATGGCGGCATGGGTCGGCGCGCAGGGCTTCAGCCCCTTCATGATCATCGCCTGCCTGACCATCATTTACCTGATCCTGGGCTGCTTCATCGACGGCATCAGCATGATCGTGCTGACCGTGTCGGTGGTGCTGCCGATCATTGCCAGCACCGGCTTCGACCTGGTGTGGTTCGGCATTTTCATCGTGCTGGTGGTGGAACTCGCGCAGATCACGCCGCCGGTCGGCTTCAACCTGTTCGTGCTGCAGGGCCTGACCGGCAAGGGCATCTTCGAGGTCGCGAAGAACACCCTGCCGTTCTTCTTCCTGATGCTGGTGGGCGTGGCGCTGGTCACGGTGTTCCCGGCCATCGTCACCTGGCTGCCGACCACGATGCTGGCGCAGTAGCGCCCCGGCGACGGTGACACGACGCCCTGGTGGCATGCGGGCGCGCCGCCAGGGATTCCCCGATACCGACGTGCGGCAGGCGGGTCTGCGCCGCGCGCGCCGGACGCGACGCGTGCATCGGCCAAGCACGGCGTGCCCTCGCGCGGGGGAAACTCGCGACGCGGGGCCGCGTTCCATATCAGCCTGATCGAGCCCGCCTGCCTGCGCCCAGGGTGTCGGCGACGCGGGCGCGCGATCCCGACGCGGACGTTCTGCCGCCGGGGGCGTCGGGCATGGCTGGCCCCGCGGCGGCCCGCCGCGGCTGCGATCGGCCAGCCGCGGCGACAGGGCCGCACGGATGCGAGACGCGGCCGCGAAGCGCAACGGAAGTTCAGCATGACCCTGGAACCCTACATCATCCTGCTGACCGGCCTGGGGGTGCTCATTCTCCTGGTGGCGTGGCTGCCCATGCTGCTGCGGACCATGCCGCTGTCGCTGCCGATGTTCTGCGTCGGGATCGGATTCGCGGCCTTCGGCCTGTCGGGCAGCGAGGCGCCGAACCCGCTCACCTATCCCGAGAACGCGGAACGGCTGACCGAGCTGGTCGTGATCGTCGCGCTGACCGGTGCGGGGCTGAAGCTCGACCGGGCGTTCGGCTGGCGCGCCTGGTCGGGCGTGTGGCGGCTGCTCGCGATCGCGATGCCGCTGTCGATCGTCGGGATCGCGCTGGTGTCAGGCTGGGTGCTGGGGCTGGGCGCCGCCGCGGCCCTGCTGCTGGGTGCGGCGCTGGCGCCGACCGACCCGGTCCTGGCCTCCGACATCCAGGTCGGTCCCCCGGGCTCGGGCGAGGAGGACGAGGTGCGCTTCGCGCTGACCGCGGAAGCCGGGTTGAACGATGGCCTGGCGTTTCCCTTCGTGAACCTGGCGATCGCGCTGGCGGCCCACGGCACAGGGATCGGCGGCTGGACGCTGGATTGGATCGCGATCGACGTGGCCTGGAAGATCGGTGCGGGTGTCGCGGTCGGCTGGGCGATCGGGCGCTCGCTGGCCTGGCTGATCTTCCGGCTGCCGCACAGCGCGCGGCTTGCCGGCACGGGCGATGGCTTCGTGGCGCTCGGCATCACCTTCGTCGCCTATGGCGTGACGGAGATCCTGCACGGCTATGGCTTCCTGGCGGTCTTCGTGTCGGCCTTGGCGATCCGGTCCGAGGAACGCCACCACGCCTATCACGAACGCCTGCACGAATTCGCCGAGCAGACCGAACGGCTGCTGATGATGCTGGTGCTGGTGCTGTTCGGGGGTGCGATCGCCGGCGGGCTGCTGGATGCGCTCACGCTCGAAGGCGCGGCGGTCGCGGTGCTGGTCCTGTTCGTCGTGCGGCCGGCGGCCGGGGCGGTGGCGCTGCTGGGATCAAGCCATTCCCTGCCCGAACGCTGCGTCATCGCGTTCTTCGGCATCCGCGGCCTGGGCAGCTTCTACTACCTTGCCTATGCGCTGAACGCGGCCGCCTTCGACCAGGCCGAGGCGCTGTGGTCGGTGCTGGGCTTCACCGTCCTGCTGTCGATCCTGCTGCATGGCATGAGCGCGACGCCGGTGATGCGCTTTGTCGATGCGCGGCGCCGCCGGGCGCAGGGCGGGGCATGACGCGCGCAGGGCGCGTGCGCGGCGACCGGGATCAGCCCGGCGCCGGGCGCCGCCTGCGCTGCCAGACATGCCGCGCCACGAAAAACGCCAGCGCCGTCGCGGCAATGCCGCAGATGGACCAGAACAGCCGCTCGACGCCGAGCCACGAGCCCAGGAACCAGCCCGCCGCCACGAAGGACCCTGCCCAGACGCCGGCCGCGATGAAGTTCAGCACCGCGAAGCGCAGCTTCGGATAGCCCGCCAGCCCGCACACCACGGAGGCGACGTTGCGGATGCCGTACAGGAAGCGGAAGGACAGGATGAACAGCGTGCCGTAGCGGTCGAGCAGCGCATTGGCGCGGTCCACCCGCGGCTGGGATTTGGGGAAGCGCCGCAGGATGGCTGGCCCATAGCGTCGCCCCAGGTAGAACCAGGTCTGGTCCCCCAGGTAGGAGCCGATCCAGACCGCCCCCATCAGGATCCAGGGGTCGACCACCCCCATCGTGGCTCCGATGGCGGCGGCGGCGAGGACGAAGGTCTCGCCTTCGAAAAAAGCCCAGAGCGCGGCCGCGACATATGCGTAGCTGCCCCATTCGGCCCAGAATTCGGCCAAGCTCGGAAGTCTCCCAGTTTCGTTGGGCGGGAGACTGCCCTGTCCCGGGCCGCAGTGAAATGGGAATCCTTTGCCGGCGGCGTCAGCCGCCTGGCGCGGGCCAGTCCGGGCGTTCGAAGCGTTGCACCTCCAGCGTGTAGCCGGCCGGGTCGCGGAAGAAGAAGGAGGTGACGCGGTACGTCTCGGAGAAGGCCGGCGCCTTGTCCGGCGTGACCCCGGCGGCGACGAGGCGCGCATGCCAGCCTTCGACATCCTGCGTGACGAAGGTGACGACGGCACCGCCCTGCACGCGCGGGTTGTCGCTCACGCGCGGCCCACGCGCGCGGCACACACCGAGATAGGCGCGCGCCCCCGGCGCCACCGCGTAGATGCGGCACGAGCCCTGGTCCTGCGCGAGGTCCAGGCCGAGCACATCCTCGTAGAAGCGCCAGGAGGGCTCGGGATCCTCGGCGTACAGGAAGGTCACGTGCTGGTCGAAGGGCGGGGTCATGGCGCGAGCATGGCGCCGGCGCGCCGCGCTGCCAACCGCATGGACGGCGCGGCGGCGCCATCGCATCCTCGCGCGCGATGCAACCTGTTCTCCATTGGCTGGTGCGGCACTGGGCGTTCAGCGCGACGGCGCTGCTGATCGCCTGCGGCGCGCTGGGCTATACGCTGGCGGCGCCGCCGCCGCCGCGCGAGATCCGCATCGCCACCGGCACCGTGCCGGATTCCGCCTATACCCTGGCCGCCGAGGCCTATGCCCAGCGCCTGGCGGCGACCGGCTTCCGGGTGCGGCGCATCCCGACCCAGGGGTCCGTCGAGAACCTGGCGCTGCTGCGCGACCGCCGGGTGGATATCGCGCTGGTGCAGGGCGGCATCGCCGACCCGGTGCGCGATGCCGGGCTGGAATCGCTCGGCGCGGTCTTCGCCGAACCGGTCTGGGCCTTCGTGCGGGCCGAGCTCGGCGTCGAAAGCCTGGCGGGGCTGCGCGGGCGGCGCGTGGCGGTGGGCACCGAGGGCAGCGGCACGCGGGTGCTGGCGCTGGCGCTGCTCGCGGCGAACGGCATCGGCCCGGCGGATTTCGAACCGCAGGCGATGGGCGGTGCGGCGGCGGCGGCGGCGCTGACCGAGGGCCGCATCGATGCCGCCATCCTGGTCTCCGCGACCATCAGCGGCGGCGTCGCGGCGCTGCTGCGGGCCGGGCCAGCGCAGCGGCTGCTCGACTTCGCGGAGCTGGCCGAGGCCTATGCGGTGCGCCTGCCCGTGCTGTCGGTGGTGCGGCTGCCGCGCGGGGGGATGTCGCTGGCCACCGACCTGCCGGGGCGCAGCCATACGCTGCTCGCCCCCGTCGCCTCGGTGGTCGCGCATGACGGCATCCACCCGAAGATCGTCTCGCTGATGGTGGGCATCATGCAGGAGGTGCATCGCCCGCGCAGCCTGTTCGCCGCCGAGGGTACCTTCCCCAATGCCCTGGCGCAGGACCTGCCGGTGAACGCGGATGCCGAGCGCTACACCCTGCGCGGGCAGACCGTGCTGCAGCGCTGGCTGCCCTTCTGGGTGGCGGTCTGGGTGGAACGGCTGCTGTTCGTGCTGCTGCCGGTGCTGGGCCTGGCGCTGCCGCTGTTCCGCTTCGGCCCGGCGCTCTATGCCAGCCAGATGGAGGCGCGGGTCTGGCGCCACTACGACACGCTGCGCGGCATCGAGACCGAGGCCGAGCACACCGCCGACCCCGCCGCGCGGGCCGCGTTGCGCGCGCGGCTGGAGGCGCTGGAGGAGCGTGTCGCGCGGCTGGCGCTGCCGGTCACCTACCGCCGCCATGTCTTCGCGCTGCGGCGCGACATTGCCTATGTGCGCGAGGCGCTCGCGCAGGGCCGCGCGGGCGAGGGTGCTTGAGGCACCTCACTCGCGCAATGGACCGTTGAGTTCGCGGCACGATCGCGGCAGCCTGCGCGCCATGCAGGATTCGACACAGCAGGGGCAGACGCACCGATGAGCGATCTCGCGAATAAGATCACGAGCCAGATCCCGTTGAAGGAACCGGCATGGCTGAAGGAGTTCAAGGCCTTCATCATGCGCGGCAACGTCATCGACCTGGCGGTCGGCGTCGTGATCGGCGCCGCCTTCACCGCCATCGTGAGTTCGCTGGTCGAGGACCTGCTGAACCCGATCGTGGGCATCCTGATGGGCGGGATCGACTTCTCGAACCTGTTCGTCGTGCTGTTCGGCGAACGCCGCGCCTCGCTGGAGGCCACGCGCCAGGGCGGTGCGTCCGTGCTGGCGATCGGGTCCTTCCTGAATGCGGTCATCAAGTTCGTGATCGTCGGCTTCGCGGTGTTCTGGCTCGTCAAGATCCTGAGCAAGCTGCAGGCCTCGCAGGCGGTGGCGAAGGCGACGGCGACCCCGGCGCCGAGCGCGTCGGAGAAGCTGCTGGCCGAGATCCGCGACGAGCTGAAGGCCGCGCGCGGCGCCACACCGCCGCCGCCGGCCTGACGCAACAGCCTTCGAAGGACATCGCCCGGTGCCGATCTATGACCAGTCGAACTGCCTGCTTGCGATGCGGACCACGCTCGACGGGTACCAGGCGATCCTGACCGAGTTGCAAGGCGAGGACAGGCTCTCCGCGCCCTTCGTCTATCGCATCCGCTTCGCCAGCGAGGCGCCGGTGGCGGCGGTGAAGGCGCTGATCGGCACCGACGTCACGCTGTATTTCGGCCAGCCCGGGCCCGAGACGCCCGACCTCGTGGCGCGGCGGCCGCTCAACGGCCATTTCCGGCGCATCGCGCGCGCCGGGCGCGTCGGGCGTGACGGCACGGTGCTGGAATGGGAGGCCGAGGTGGTGCCCAGCCTGTGGTTCCTGTCGCAGACGTCGGATTTCCGCATCTTCCACGACCAGACCATCCCGCAGATCGTGGCATCCATCCTGAACGAACAGGGCATCGCCTTCGCCGACCGCACCGTGGTGCCGGAGGCCTATGGCACGCTGGAATATTGCGTGCAGTACGACGAGACCGCGCTCGACTTCGTCTCCCGCCTGCTGGAGCACGCCGGCATCTTCTATTGGCACGAGCACACCGAGGTGGCGCACACGCTGTGCTTCACCGACAACAACAACAATGTCCGCATCCCGCACCCGGCCTTCGACACGATGGCACCGGGGGACGGCGTGCTGGATCATCTGGCGGAGGCCTACAGCTTCCGCACCGGCACCTGGACCGTGCGCGACCACAACCTGACCCGCCCGCAGCGCGCCTGGGACAAGACCGAGCACTTCGCCGGCGTGGCCGGCGCCGATGCCGCGGTGGTCGACCAGTTCACCCGCTTCGAGCGCTATCGCTATCCGGGCAACTACATGGCGCGGCTGCGCAGCAACGGGGGAGCCTCGGCCGCGGGCCAGGTCGGCCAGGACGATGCCGACCTGATGGCGACGCGCCTGGTCGAGATCGAGGAATCGCACTGGGAACGCTGGAGCGGCGCGGGCCTGGCGGCGGCGCTGGATGCCGGCACCAAGGTGCACCTGCAGCCCGATACCGAGGCCGATGCGGCGGACTACCTGGTGACCGCGATCCGCCACCGCGTGCAGGACCATTCCAACTGGACCGACGAGGAATGGGCGCTGCGCCACCCCGACGGCAGCGCCCCGCCCATCCCGTCCTGCGTCAACGACTTCGACTGCGTGCCGCATGCGGTGCCGTTCCGGCCCGACCGCGTGACACGCAAGCCGAAGGTGGCCGGGCCGCAGACCGCGCTGGTGGTGGGTGCCGCGGGCCAGGAGATCAACACCGACGAATACGGCCGCGTGCAGGTGCAGTTCCTGTGGGACCGCGCCCCTGCCGGCGCGCCGGCGACCGGCACCGCGGTCTGGATCCGTGTCTCGCAGGGCTGGGCGGGGGCGGGCTGGGGGCAGATCCATGTCCCGCGCGTGGGGCAGGAGGTGATCGTCGATTTCCTCAACGGCGATCCCGACCGGCCGATCGTCACCGGGCGCGTCTACGACACGGACGAAATGCCGCCCTACGCGCTGCCGGGCGGCGCCACGCAATCCGGCATCCGCACCCGATCGACGCCGGGCGGCACGGTGGACAACTACAACGAACTGCGCTTCGAGGACGCGATCGGCGCCGAGCAGGTGCTGCTGCACGCCGAGCGCGACTACGTGGTGGAAGTCGAGAACAACGAGACGCGCACGGTGGGCATCGGCAGCGGCATCGGCGACCGCACCACCGCCATCAAGCGCAACGAGACGGTGACGATCGGCGGCGACCAGACCGTCACGGTCACCGGCAACCTGAAGGAGACGATCGACGGCGGGGAGACCCGCACGGTCGCCGTGGACTTCAACGAGACGGTCGGCGGCACCAGCACCACCAACACGACCGGCTGGTACAACGTCACCACGTCGAGCGAGATGAACCTGACCGCGGCGACCGACATGAACCTGAAGGCGCCGACCATCAACCACCACGCCACCACGCACAACCGGATCACCACGCTGTACGATTGGCAGATGGGCGTGGGGTGCGGCACCGCCTTCATCACGACGAACTACCAGGCCGCGGTCTGCACCAACGCCTTCGGCATGTCGATCACGGCGACCGGCGTTTCCCTCACGATCAACGTCATCTCGGGCAGCAAGGACATCGTCGAGGTCAAGCAGGTGGACGTCGCACAGGAACGCAAGAACATCCGCATGCGGAACGCCATCTTCGCCGTGGAGAAGGAAGTCACCTCGCTGGCCGACCGCAACCTGATGATCGAGCAGGCCGTGCTGCACCTGATGACGTGACCGCCCGCATGTCGACACCGTCACAGCCGCATCCGGTGCGCCGCGCATGAGGGTCGAGAAGCCGCTCGCGCTCGGCCTGATCACCAGGCCCTCGGAGTTCCGCCGGCGCCATTACCTCAGCGTCGCCGCGCTCAGCTACTGCCCGATGGGCGAGGAGGCGGCGCTGCTCGGCGAGATCGCGATGTGGAAGTTCCTGCCAGAGGTGCTGCCGCCCACCCAGCCGATCGACACCGGGCTGCCCAAGCCGGCGGCGGAATTCCTGGTGACCGGCAGCGCCTTCGCCCCCGGCGGCGTGCCGGCGCGCGCGGTAACCGTCAGCGCGCGGCTGGGCGGCGTGACCAGGCGCGTCGGCGTCGTGGGCGACCATCATCTCCAGGACGGCGTGCCGACCGCCCCCGCGCCCTTCACCGAGATGCCTCTGGGCTGGGAGCGCGCCTATGGCGGGCCGTCCTTCGCCGAGAACCCGCTGGGCCGCGGCATCGCCGAGATGCCGTTGCCGGGCGTCGGCTTCCGCGTGGCGCTGCCCAACATCGTCAACCCGCCCGGCAGCGCGCCGCGCGGTGCGCCGCATCCGGTGAACCTGGGCGCGATGGACATCGCCTGGCCGCAGCGCGCGCGCTTCGCCGGCACGCATGACCAGCACTGGCTGGAGGAGGACTTCCCGGGCTTCCCGCGCGACGTGGATTTCCGCATGGCGATGGCCGCGCAACCCGAACAGCGCTTCCCCGGCTTCCTGGTGGGCGACGAGGACTACGCCATCGCCAACATGCACCCGCAGGACGCCGAGATCACCGGCCGCCTGCCCGGCCTGCTGCCGCGCATCCTGGTGCAGCGCCGCGGTTCCGAGGCGTTCGAGGACGTGCCGCTGCACCTGACCACCGTGTGGTTCTTCCCCGCGCAGAAGCGCCTGGTGATGGTGCATCACGGCCGCGTCCGCACCGAGGAGGAGGATGCGCGCGACCTCACCGCCCTGCTGATGGGCGCCGAGCGCATCGGCGCGCCGCGCCCCGTCGCGGAGTTCGAGGCGGTCTTCGCCGCGCGCCGCGCGCCGGAGGGCGGCATGATCGCCTCGCTGGACGAGGCCGCGCTGGTGCCCGCCGAATACCTGCGCCCCGACCCCGTGCTGGAGGCGCTGCGCGAAAAGCTGGGCGAGGAGGGTCTGGCAGGCCGTCGCAGCCGGGCGCGCGCGATGCGCGAATACGAACGCCGCAGCGCGATGCTGGTCGAACGCGGCCTCGATCCGGCGGCGCATGGTGTCACGCCGCCGCCGCCCTTCGAACCGCCGCCGCCCTCGCTGGCGGACATCCCCGCCTATGTCGCCGCCAAGGCGGCCGCAGTGGAGGCGCAGCTTGCCGAGGCCGAGGCGCAGACGACGCGCGACCGGGCGGCGCAGGCGGAACGCATCACCGCCGCCGGCGGCACGCCGCCCGACCTGTCGGCGAAGCCCTCGGGCCCGCCGCGGCTGGCGCCCGATGAAACCCGCGCGCGGGTCGACGCACAGATCGCCGCGCTGGAAGCGCAGGGCCTGCCGACCGACGATGCCCGCCGCCTGCGCGACGACCCCACCCTGGCGCGCCAGGGCGCCGAGGCGGAGCAGCTTGCCCGGGATTCCTACCTCGCGGCCGCCGACATGCAGGACCCGGCGCCGCTTCTCGACGACGAGGGCAATGCGACGGCGCGCGCGCGGCTCGCGGCCTGTGCGCGCCAGGCGGGGCGCTTCGACCTCTGCGGCGCCGACCTGGCCGGCATGGACCTCTCGGGCTTCGACCTGACGGAGGCGTGGCTCGACGGCGCCGACCTGTCCGGCGCCGACCTCACGGGCGCCACGCTGGACCGCGCGGTGCTGGCGCATGCGCGCCTCGATGGCGCGCGGCTGGTGGGCGCGTCGCTCGAAGGCGCCAATCTGGGCCGCGCGCGGTTCGAGGGCGCGGACCTGTCCGATGCCAATCTGCGCGACGCAGTGCTGCGCGATGCCGATCTCCGCCAGGGCCGCTTCCATCGCGCCGAGATGGAGGGCGCGAGCCTGATCGGCGCGAAGCTGGAAGGGGCGGACATCACCGCGGCGCATATGCCGAAGCTGTTCGTGCAGGATGCGTCGCTGGCAGGGCTGCGCGCTGCCGGCACGAACCTGGCCGGCGCGGTGCTGCTGCGCGCCGGGCTCGACGGCGCCGACTTCACCGGCGCGACGCTGACCTCGGCCGCCTTCATCGGCGTGGCCGGCGACGGCGTGGGCTTCGAGCAGGCCGACCTGCAACAGGCGGTCTTCGTGCAGGATTGCGTGCTGCGCGGCGCGCGCTTCGCGGGCGCCAACTGCGACGGCGCCAACCTGCGCGGGGCGGTGCTGGACGGCGCGGTGTTCGACGGCGCCTCGCTGGCTGGCGCCGACCTGTCGGATTGCAGCCTGCATGGCGCATCGTTCGACCTGGCGCGCGGGCGCGGCGCGCGCTTCACCGCGGCCGACCTGCACGGCGCGCAGCTGACGCGCGCCGACCTCGCGCAGGCCAGCCTGGCGCGCGCCGACATCCGCGCGGCGAACCTCAGCGACACCAGCCTGTACGAGGCCGACATCGCCCGCGTGCACAGCGACGAGGCGACGCGCATCGAGCGCGTCCAGCGCACCCGCACCCGCATCCATCCGCGCAGGACGCCGACATGAGCCGCGCGGAGATCGAGGCGCTGGTGCAGGGCGGCGAGGTCATCGGCGCCGATCGCGCCTGGACCGGCATCGACCTGTCGGGCGCCGACCTGTCGGGTGGCATCTTCGACGGCGCGGGGCTGTCCGGCTGCGACCTGCGCGGCGCCGACTTCACCGAGGCGCTGCTGCATGGCGTGCGGCTGGATGGCGCGAACCTGGCCGGCGCGCGGCTTGCGAAGGCGAGCTTCCACGACTGCACCCTCCCGCGCGCCGACCTGACCGATGCCGATTGCACAGGCTGGACCGCCACCGGGAGCGGCCTGCGCAATGTGAATTTCGCGCGGGCGAATGTGTCGGAGGCGACGATCGCGACCTGCCGCCTGACGCGCGCATCCTTCGCAGGGGCCTCGCTGCTGCGGACCAATATCGTGCAATGCCGCACCGATGGCATCGACCTTTCCGGCGCCGATTGCACGGAAGCCGCGCTGATCGAGGCCGACCTGACGCGCGCCATGCTGGAGGGCGTGCGCTTCGTCCGCACCAACTTCGTCAAGACCAGCTTCGCGGGCATGGACCTGCGCGGCTTCGTGGCGGCGCTGTGCCACTTCAACGAATGCGACATGACCGGCTGCAACCTTGCGGGTGCCGACCTGACTCAGGCGGTGATGGCGAAGGTGAAGGCGGCCGGTGCCGTCTTCGAAGGCGCACGCATGGCGCGCGCGGTGCTGATGGACGCCATGCTGGCGCAGGCGGTGCTGCGCCGCGCCGACCTGACCGGCGCCATCCTGCAAGGTGCCGACCTGGCGGATGCCGATGCCACCGGCGCGGTGTTCGTGCAGTCCACCTGCACAGGCATGAAGGCGCCGCGCGCGCGCTTCGTCGATTGCGACATGACCTATGCCGACCTCAGCCACGCGAACCTCGAAGCGGCGAACCTGACGGGCGCCACCCTGTCGCGCGCCAACCTGCACCTGGTGCACGACGCCGATGCGCTGATCCCTGACCGCCGCCACGCCCTGCCGCCCGACCGCGACCGCATCGAGGCCGAGCAGTGGCAGATGCGCTTCACACCGGAGACCCCGCGATGAATGCCATGACCGGCTTCGCTCAACGCACCGACAGCGCGCGCGTGGTGGCGAAGGTTGGCGACCACTTCACCATCCTGCGCCACGGGCAGGACGAAGCGGCGCTGCGCGCCTTCTCCTGCCTGGTGGAACCCTCACCCGGCGACCTCGTGCTGGTCGGGCACGCGGAAGGCGAGACCTTCATCCTGGCGGTGCTGGCGCGGCGCGGCGATGCGCCGATGCGCGTCGCGCTGCCCGGTGGCGCGACGATCGCGGCGCCGGATGGGCGGCTCAGCCTCGATGCCGGCACGCTGGCGCTGCGCGCGGATGCGACGGACATCACGACAGGATCGCTCGACGTCACCGCCGCGCGCACTGACGCCAGCCTCGGGCGCATCGCGCTGCTGGCGCAGACCATCGACACCCTCGCGCAGCGCATCGTCGGGCGCTTCCGCCGCTCCATCCGCATCGTCGAGGAGAGCGAGACGCTGCGCGCACGCGACATCGAACAGCGCGCCAGCAACCACATGCACCTGCGCGGCGACGCCGTGACCATGCAGGGCAGCGCGCTGGTCAAGCTGCGCGGCGACCAGATCCACCTGGGCTGAAGGACACCACGATGTTCGCCAATTGCCAGATGGGCGGGATGGACATGGCCTTCCCGGACGTGTGCCTCACACCCGCCGTGCCGGCGCCACTGCCGATCCCCTACCCCAACATCGCCGAAGGGCCGACGGCGGTGCCGCACCAGTTCACCACCATCATCGGCGTCGGGCCGATGCACAACATGGGCACCGTCACGCCACTGACGAACGGCGACAATGCGGGCGTGGCGATGGGCGTCGCGTCGGGAACGGTGATGGGGCCGTCGCGGCATATCCTCGGCGCCTTCACCGTGCTGGTGAAAGGCTCGCCCGCCACGCGGCTGACATCGATGTCGATGCAGAACAGCACCAACATGGTCGGCGCACGGATTGTGCCGAGCCAGGTCAAGGTCATCATCCTCGCGCCATAGCGCGGGGGAGGAACACCTCCCCCGAATCCCCCTCCGTTTTCTGGGCGTTGGCTCAGGCGAGGCGCACCGTCCCTGCGCCGACAAGGGCGGCGAGGCGGGCGGAGACCGCGACCGCGGCACCGGCATCCAGGCCCAGAACCGCGAGCACGCCCGCAGCCAGTTCCGCCTCGGTCAGCGCAGGTCGCACAGCCAGCAGCGCCGCGGCGCAAGCGGCGATCTCGGCGGGCGGCACGGCGGCAGCGCGGCGCAGATGCGCCGAAGCAGCCCGGCGGTCACGCGGCACCACCTTCGTCGACGCCGTGACCAGCACGCCCGCCGCCTCCGTCACGCCATGCTGCGAGCGCGCGATCGGCATGGCATGGCGGATCGCGTCCTTCTCCTTCGCGGTCAGCGCCTCGCGGCCCGCCAGCAGGCGCAGCCGCTCGGCCAGGCTGTCGGCGGTGATCGGCGCCTCCACCGCCACGACCTCGCCGATCGCCGCCGCAAGCGTCGCGGCAGGCAACGCATCCAGCGCGCCCTGCGGAAGCTCCGGCGCGGCCTCGCGATAGGGCTCCGCCAGCCCCGGCTCGGGCGGCGGCGTGGTGGGTTCCGCCACCGCCACCGGCGCCGCCGTCGCGCCGAGCGCGGCCATCACCTTCGCCGCCTCGGCCTCCGGCCGCGCATACCAGGCGAGCGACCAGGCGCGCGCCAGCGTCCAGCCCATCATCTCCAATGCGCCGGGTCGGCCGCGCTCGCGGTCGCGCGCGCAGCGCAGCGCGGCCCAGTCGCCCGCATCGGCCTCGATGCCCAGGTCGTAGCCGTTCTCGCCACGCGCGGCGACATCGAGGAACAGCCCGGCGAGGCCGACGCGCGGCACGGCTTCCCGCCCGGCGGCGGTCACGGCCTCGGCGATGGCGTCGCTCAGCGCACCGCCGGTGGGCTCGCCGCCGCCGCGCGGCGCGGCCGCAGGTCCCGCCGCGAAGGCAAGGAAGGTCTTGAGCGCCGCCACACCGCGCCCCGATGCGCGTTCCAGGTCGATATCATCCGCGCCGATGCCGGAGAACACCACGCAGCGCTTCTTCGCGCGCGTGATGAGCACGTTGAGCCGCCGCTCGCCGCCATCGGCCGACAGCGGGCCGAAGCGCATGGCAAGCCGCCCATCCTTGTCGCGCCCATAGCCGACCGAGATCATGATGGCGTCGCGCTCGTCGCCCTGCACGTTCTCGAGGTTCTTCACGAAGAAGGGCTCGTCCGCATGGTCGGCGAAGAAAGCATCGGCCGACGGATCGGCGCGGCGCGCGGCCTCGATCGCGTCCATGATCGCGTCGCGCTGCTTGATGGAAAACGCCGCGACGCCGAGCGTGTCGCCGGGGGTTTCCTTGGCGTGGCGCATCACGGCTTCCGCGACCGCGGCGGCCTCGGCGCGGTTGGTGCCCTCGCCGGTTTCCCAGGCGCCATCGACGCGCACCAGCGACAGGCCGAGCGCTGCCGAACGCGGGCGGGGCGACGGCAGCACCAGCAGCCGGTTCTCGTAGAATTCCTGGTTGGAGGTCGCGATCAGGCTCTCGTGCCGCGAACGGTAGTGCCAGCGCAGCATCGCCCGCGGCACGCCACGCGCGTTGCACAGGCCGAGCACGCTCTCGACATCGCGCGCTGCCACGGCGTCGGGCGCGTCCTCGGGCGCGGTCTCGTCGGCGTCCTCGGTCATGCGCTGGAAGAAGCGGGTGGGCGGCATCTGCCGGTCGTCGCCCACCACCACCACCTGGCGGCAGCGCGCAATGGCACCCAGCGCATCGACGGGTTCGACCTGGGATGCCTCGTCGATCACCAGCAGGTCGAAGGTCAGGCCCGGGCGCAGCCCATGCGGCGGGGCGAGGAACTGCGCGACCGACAGCGGCGACATCATGAAGATCGGCTTGGCCTGCTGGATCGCGCCGGATGCGCGGAGGAGCAATTCGCGCACCGGAAGGTGGCCGCGCTTTTTCTCCATCTCGCCGCGGATCACGGTCATGCCGGGCGCGCCGTCGCGGACCTGACGGACGCGGTCGGCATGGGCGCGCGCGGCCTCGGCGCGGGTGAGGGCGACGCGCGCGCGATCGGCGTCGCGGAATTCCGTGACCAGGCGGTCATAGGCGGCGGCGTCGAAGGCAGCGAGGTCGGGGTGCTGCACGGTGGCAGCGCGCAGCAGGCCCTCATGCAGCGCGTAGGCGAAGGCATCCTCGGCGGCGTCAGGCGCGAGGCGGCCATCCTGCAGGCGCTGCACGATGGGATCGAGGCCCTGCGCCGCCGCCAGCGCACGCCGCCAGCCCTGCCAGGGTGCCAGCGCATCCGGCCGTTCCGCCCAGGCGCCGAGGCGGTCCGCGATGGCCGCGAAAGGCGGGTCGGCGGTGCCGAAGGCGACGATGGGATCGAGGCCGGTCGCCTGCTTCAGCTCGGCCCAAGCGGCCGCGCCGGCTTCGAGCACGGCGGCATCGCCGGTGGGCGTCTCGGCGCCCAGCGCGGCGGCGGCTTCCGCGCCGTGCTTCTGCCGCCATAGGATCAGCGCGGACATCATCGACGGGTCGGTGTCCTCGCCCTTCCACAGGCGTCCGAAGGCCGCGGCGCCCAATGCCTGGCCGGCGCGCACTCGCGCCCGCGCGGATTGGCCGGTGATGGCGGCCTCGATGGCGGCGAGCGGGTCGGCGCCGTCACGGGCGACGCGCGCCGCGACCTCCTGCGCCGCGCGCCGCGCGGAATTCAGGAAGCCGAAGAAGCCGCCGGAGGAAGCCAGCCCGGCACGCGCGTCCTCCAGACCGGACACGTCCAGCGCGCCGGGCTTCAGGCGCGGATCGCGATTCGCGATGGCGAGTTGCGCGACGGCCTCGGTCAACGACACCAGCGGCGCGGGGTCCGCACGCCATGCGGCGGATCGCATCGCGTCCTTGTCATGCGCCGGTGCCTCGCGCAGCGCGGCGGCGGATTTCAGCCGCGTGGCGATGCCGGCCGGGCCGGCGCTGCCGCCGGATGCCGCGCCGGCCGCGGCGAAGGCGCGGATCCAGCCGGGCAGGCGCGCCATCAGCCGGTCGGCATCGGCGGGGCCGAGATCCGCGCCCACGCCGCGCCAGGGGTTGTTCGCGCCATCCGCCTCCACGGCGCGCGCGGCCAGGTCGCGCACGGCGTCGCGCTTGGCCGCGATGGTCGCGCCATCCCAGCCGCCGGCATCGAGCGTGAAGTCGGGCACCGGCGCGCCGCGGCGGCGCAGCCCGACCAGCGTGCCGATCACCTGGTGCAGCGGAATGCCCGAGGCGCCCGCCACCCCGCGCATGGCCGCCGCGTGGCGGTTGAGCCGGCCGCGCAGCATGGCCAAGCGTTCGACCACCGCATCGCGGTTCGCGCGCGGCGGCGGCGGCAAAGCGAGCGTCGCGCGCAGTTCGTCGAGCACGGCACGCTTGGACTGCTTCTCGCTGTGCAGTTCGAGGCAGGCGGCGCCGAGGCCGATATTCTCGAGCCGGCGCTTCACCACTTCCAGCGCGGCGGCCTTCTCCGCCACGAACAGCACCGAGCGGCCATCCAGGATCGCCTGCGCCAGGATGGTCGCGATGGTCTGCGACTTGCCGGTGCCGGGCGGCCCCTGGATCACGACATGGCCGCCGCGGCGCACGGATTCCGCGGCCAGCGCCTGCGACCCGTCCATGTCCACCACGTGGTCCAGGCGTTCGACCGGGATCGCCTCGTCCACATCGGCGTCGTCGGGGAAGACCGGCTGCGTGGACAGCGGCGCGCCGCCGACCAGGGATTGCACCAGCGGGTGGTCGGCGAGGCCGGGATTCTCCTCCGGCCCCAGGTCACGCCACATCAGGAATTTTGCAAACGAGAACAGGCCGAGGGCCAGCGCATCGGCATCGACTGACCAGTCGGCGCGGTCGGCCACGGCGCCGGCCACGGACTCCGCCCAGGCGGTGGGGTTGTAGGCGGCCTCGTCGAATTCCGGCAGGACCGTGCCGAAATTCACCTTCAGCATTTCGCGCAGGCTGAGGTTCTCGGCGATCTCGGTGGTGCCGGCGCGCAGGCGGAAGGTCTGGGAGACGCCCTCGCGCTCGATCGCCACCGGCAGCAGCGCCAGCGGCGCGCGGCGTTCCGTGGTGGGCGTGGCGGGGTCGCGCCATGACAGCGCGCCGAGCGCCAGGTACAGCGTCGGCACGCCGGTTTCCTCGCGTGCGGTGCGCGCATCGGTCATTAGGTCGCGCAGGCGGCGGGCGAGGTCGCTGGCGGGCAGGCGCACGCGCAGCAGGTCGTCGCGCTGCCATTCCTCGCGCGTGGCCTTGTCGTCGGCCTTGGCGACGCCTTCCGCCTTGGCGGCGGCCTTGCTGGTGCGGCGGCGGCGGGGCTTGGGCTGGCCCTCGGCGGGTTCGCCTGACGGCGGGTCCTCGCCGGCGGCCTCGAAGCCGAAGGCGCGGCCCGCACCCAGCGCGGCGGCGACGAAATCCGCATCCTCGTCGTCCAGGATGACGACGCCACGCGACCGGCCGGGCTTGGGCAGCGACAGCAGCCGGTTGCGGGTGGACAGGTCGAGAAGCGCGCGGCGGGCTTCCTCGAGGGCTTGGCGAAGCTCGGTCATGGGGCCCGTATAGCGCGGCGGGCCGAGTCTGGCGCGCCCGGCGATGCCGCCGCCGGGGTGCCACGGACGGGCGGAAGGCGCCCTGCCCTACTCGTCCTTGCGCCAGCGCCAGAGCACGACCAGCAGCACCAGGCAGACCAGCACCACCGTGGTCATCATGCCCTGGACGACGCCGAAGTTCGGGCTGTCCTGCGCGACGAACAGCGCGGCCAGGCCACCGCCCAGCGCCAGCAACCCGCGGACGATCAGGTTGATCATGCCGGCGTGCCCCCTGCGTCGCGCGGGTCCACCCGCGCGCTGACTGCATCGCGGGCCTCGAGCCGCGCCAGCGTCGCCTTCAGCAGGGCGATCAGCTCGTCGAGCTCGCGCTGGCGCATCAGGTCCACCTTCTCGTGCAGCAGCGCGATCTCGGCCTCGGCGCGGATGTTCACCTGGTAGTCGGCGGTGGCGCGGTCGCGGTCGAGAACCGCCGAGCGGTTCTGGCTCATCATGATGATGGGCGCGGTATAGGCCGCCTGGAAGGACAGCAGCAGGTTCAGCAGTATGAAGGGATAGGGGTCCCAGGCATTGGTGCCGGCCAGCGCGTTGCCGACCAGCCAGGCGCCGAGCAGCCCGCTCTGGATCAGGACGAAGCGCCAGGACCCGACTGTGGCGGCGACAGTGTCGGCCAGGCGCGCGCCCAGTCCGGGCGGTGGCGGGGCACCGCCGGCGCGCCGCCGGCGGCGTGATCGCGCCAGGGCCGCGCGCAGATGCGTGCCGGCGACCCCGCCGCCATGGTGGTGCGAATGCGGTGTGGCGCTGCTGGTCATGGGGCGTCCTGCACGGTGGATGCGCGGACAGCCTGGAACCGGACGCGCCGCTTCTCAATGGCTGGATCGCAAGGTGCCGCCATCGACGTGGATGACCTGGCCCGTGATGTAGCGGGCGCGGGGCGAGCAGAGGAAGGTGACCAGCACGGCCAGGTCGTCGGGTTCGCCGATATAGCCGACCGGGACTTCCTTCTGGGCCCAGGCGCGGCGGGATTCCTCGGTGGGCATCAGGCGGGTGTCGATCTGTTCGGAATGGATGCGCCCGGGCGGGACGCAGTTCACCGTGATGCCGTCGCGGCCCAGCGTGCGGGACAGCGCCTTGGACCAGATGTGGACCGCGCCGTTGGGGGCATTGGCGGGGTTGATGGAGAAGGGTTCGTCGGTGCCGGTCAGGCTGACGATGCGGCCCCATTTGTTCGCCTGCATGGCGGGGATCAGGGCGTGGGTGATGCGCCGCCCGGCCTCGAAGTTCAGCAGCATGGCCTCGGCCCAGACATCGTCGCTGCCGAGGTCGGTCTGCGGGCGGGAGCCGCCGGCATTGTTCACCAGGATGTCGCAGCGGCCGAAATGGTCCAGCATGGCGTCGCGGATGCGCGGGGCGGCGTCGGGCGCGGTGATGTCCTGTTCGATGATGAGCGGCGTGGCGGAGGCGGGGAGTTCGGCGGCGAGGGTTTCGAGCAATGCGCGCCGGCGGGCGAGGATGGCGAGGCGGCAGCCCTCGGCCGCCAGCATTGTCGCGATGGCGCGGCCGAGGCCGATGGAGGCGCCGGTGACAAGGGCGACCTTGCCGGTGAGGTGGAGGTCCATGGGGTGCTCCGCGATAGGGTTGCGGGCAGCGTGGCATGGCGGGGCGCGCGCGGCGATGGCGGCCGCGCTCACCGCGGCATGCCGAGACCCACCATCCGGTCTTGTATCCGCGCCAGGAAGTCGCGCCGGGTGGCGGACCACGCCAGCGCCGGCATGCTGCTGGCGAACCAGCTCAGGCTGACCTCGGGAGTGAGCCTGCGTAGTCGATCGACCGCGCGGCGCGCCTCGCTGTCCTCGCCCAGCAGCGCGTAGATCGGGGGGAGCACCCACTGCGGCCCGATGGCGCGAGGGTTCAGCGCAATCGCCCGGAGCGCCACTGCTGCAGCCGGTTCGGCGCGCCCCCGCCACAGATGCGCCTGCGCCATGCCGGTCAGACATGCCACCACCGGCGTGCGCGGGCCGCTCAGACGCATGGCCTGTGCGTAGTGCCTGAAGCCCGCGTCGAATTCGCCGGTCAGGACATGCAGGTAGCCGCGCCTCTCCCATGCCCAGGCCAGCCCGGGGCGGATCGCCAGTGCCCGCGCTGTCAACTCGTCGACGCCGATACGATCGCCGGTGTGCAATGCGACGATGCTTCGCGCCACCAGCGCCAGCGGATCGGACGGATCCAGCGCCGCGGAGCGTCCGCCGAATTGCTGGGCGGCGGTCCTGTCGCGTGTCCAATCGCGCGACGACCCGTTCGATACGCGCTGGGCGTGGCAGGCGGCGGCGAGCCCATGCACCGCGGCGTCGCCTGCATCAAGCTCCATCGCCCGGGCGAGCAGGTCGAGGGCACGTTCGGTGCTGTCGGGATCGCCAAGGCGGATCAACGGGACCGCGCGGGTCACAAGGTCGCGGGCCATCAGGGAGTCCGGCGACTTGCTCCACGCCTTGTCCGTCTCGGCCTCGTCCACCTTCGTGGTCACTGCGCGGAGCGCGGCCTGCAGCGCACGATCCTGCAAGGCCAGCGGGTCCGACGCCGTGCCGTCGAAGGCATCGCCCCACAGCTGCGTCCCGTCCTGCGCGTCGAACAGCCGCAGCATCACCCGGAGCCTGTCGCCGGCGCGCATGGCGCGGCCGGCCAGGCCATAGCGGGCGTCGCCCGCGCCCGCCGCGTCCGTGCGTCGTGCAAGGCGCACCGGCCCCGAGCGCATACGGCCGAGTTCGGCGGCGAGGCGTTCTGCGAGGGCGTCGACCAGGTCGCGAACGTCGCTTCCCGCAACGCCATCTTCGCAGACGAAGGGCAGGACGACGATGGTCGGTCCGCGAAGGATCATCGGGGGGCCCGGCCGGCGGGCATCCGCCCGGCCGCGCGCCAGTGTCGTGGATGGCGATTCACCGAAGCGGCGGCAGTATTGCGCGGCGAAGCGGGGAAGATGCGACATCCCGAAGCGCGTGGCAGCGGTCGCGACAGTCTCGCCTGGTCCCGGCGCCAGCAGCGCTTCCCGCACCGCGGACAACCGGGACTGCTGCAGCCAATCGAACGGGGACACGCCGAAGAACCGCCGGAAATGCGCCCGTAAGGTTCGATCCGGCACGCCGGCCGCGCGGGCCAGGTCGCTCCCGCGCAGGGGACGGGCCAGATCCGCACGCATGTGTTCGACAGCGCGACGGACGCTGCCCGGCACCGGCCCGTCCTGCGTCTGTGCGCCCATCCGGCACCCCGCCCACGGTGAACCGAGGCCAGCTTGGCACCGCGAGACCCCTGTCTGCACGCAGATTTCTGCCGCGGACGGATCGTGCCTGCCGCATGCGGATACCGGTCCGACCGCGGAGACGCACAGGCTCCTCGAGCACCGACCGCTTCCAGCGGCGGTCGCTGACCGATCGGAGATCCTGATGGCACACCGCAGTCACAACCGGCGGGTCCGGGCGGCCTGCTTCTGCGTCCTTGTCGCGGTCGCCGCGAGCCCCGCACTGGCCCAGGCGCCCGAGCCGTCCGCAGGCACCTGGCGGACCTGGGTGCTTTCCTCCGGCAGCCAGTTCCGCCTGCCGCCGCCCCCCGATGCGGCGGCCACGCGCGCGGAGGTCGAGCAGCTGCGCGCCATGGCCATGGATGCCGATGCCGCCGCCTTTGCCCGCATCGCCTGGTGGAACGCCGCCGCGCCGTCCTACCGCTGGAACCAGGTCGCCATCGAGGCGGCGCTGCGGGCCAATCTCGGCGTCAACTTCGCCACTCGGCACCTGGCGGTGCTGCATACCGCGCTGGCCGACGGCATGATCGCGGCGTGGGACAGCAAATACGCCCATCGCCGCGCGGGGCCGGCGGCAGGCGAAGCCGCGACGCCGCGCATCCCCTCCTATCCCGACGAGCAGGCGGTGGCGGGCGCCATCGCGGCCGCCATTCTTGGCACGGTGTTCCCGCAGCGCCGCGCCGAGTTCGACGCCCTGGCCGAGGAAGCCGGTCGCCTGCGGCTGCTTGCCGGCGTCGCCTATCCGAGCGACGTGACTGCGGGGACCGAACTGGGCCGACGCGTCGCAGCGGTCGCGCTGGAACGCGCGCAGCGTGATGGGTCCGCGCTAGCCTGGGCCGGCACGGTGCCTACCACGCCGGGGCTCTGGAGCGGCAGCAATCCGGTGGTGCCGCAGGCCGCGACCTGGACGACCTGGCTGCTGGCATCGCCGAGCGAGATCCGCCCGGCCGCACCGCCGGCGCCTGATTCGCCGGAACGCGCGGCGGAAATGGCCGCGCTCCGTGACTTCGCGCGCATCCCCAAGAGCAATGCCGACGCCTTCTTCTGGGAGTACGGGGCCGGCGGGTTGCGCAGCTACGACTACTGGAACGCGCATCTCGGACGGCTGCTGTTCGAACATCGCCAGGCTGACAACGCCCCGCGCGTCGCCCGACGCTACGCGCTGTTCCAGGCCGCAATCTACGATTCCGGCGTGGCGTGCTGGGATGCGAAATACGCCTACTGGACGCTTCGCCCGCATCAGCTGGACCCCGCCTTCCGGCCGCTATTCGCCGTGCCGAACCATCCGAGCTTCCCGTCCGCGCATTCGTGCCTCTCGGTGGCGGCGGCTGCGACGATCGGGCAGTTCTTCCCGGGCGACGCGCCCGTGGTCGAGGCCCTGGCACGCGACGCCGCCGAGTCGCGAATCTGGGGCGGCCTGCACTACCGCAGCGACCTCACGGCCGGAGAGGTGATCGGGCGTCCGGTTGCCCAGCGTGCCGAGCGACGCGCGCACAGCGATGGCGCCGAGCGTCCGTAGCGGACGACCTGGCCATGCCCATCACCACGTGCCTCGCGGCAGTCGTGCTGCTGCTGGATGTTTCGGGATCCGTCGGCGCGGCGAATTACGACGCGCAGCGCGACGGCACCGCGGCCGGCTTCGAAGATGCGCGGGTGGTCCGCGCGATCGAGACCGGCGGCGGCGTCGCCGTGGCACTCGCCGAATTCTCTCTCGCGGCGACGACGCGCCTCGATTGGAGGATCATCGTGGATGAGGCCACCTCGCGTCGGTTTGCCGCAGAGGTGCGCGCCCTGAGGCGCAGCAGCGCCGGCATGATCACCGCCCTCGGCGACGCCATCGAGCATGGGCGCGTGCTGCTGCGGGGTCCGCCCTGCAGACCTGAGCGAAGGGTGATCGACGTTTCGACCGACGGGCACGCGACGGACGGCTCTCTCCGTCCTGCCCAGGCACGCGATGCGGCCACGGCGGATGGCATCGAGATCAACGCGATCGCTTTCGCGCCCGATGACGACTTCGATCCGGCTGAACTCATCGCAATCCAGGCTTGGCTGCGTGCGAATGTGGCTACAGGCTTCGTTCGGGTCTCTTCGGGTCCCGATGCCTACGCGGAGATCTTTCGCCAGAAACTCATCATCGAGATCGCATCGCGCGAGTGAACGCCGCGCGCATAGGCACGCCGGCCATCGACACGCAAAACCCGGCCGAGAGCCGGGCTCAGGCCGCGGTCACGAAGGCGCGCAGGCTCTCGGCTTCCTGCTCAGCCTCGGCGATGCGCGCCTTCACCAGGTCGCCGATCGAGACCATGCCGGTCAGTCGGCCATCCTCCATCACCGGCAGGTGCCGGCAGCGGTGCTGCGTCATCGCGCCCAAGGCCTCGGCCACCGTCGTCTCGCCGCGCACTGTGATGAGGTCGGCGGTCATCAGTTGGCGCGCCGTGTGCGACAGCGCCGCCGCGCCTTCGCGCGCCACCGCCCGGACGATGTCGCGCTCACTGACGATGCCGAGGATGCTGCCATCGAGGTCGCGCACCAGCGCGGCGCCGATGCGGTGCTGCGCCAGCGCCTGCGCGATGGCGGTCGCGTCCTCACCCGGTCCGACCGTGAAGACGTCGCTGCCCTTGCCGTGCAGGATCGCACCGATGTTCATGCCCGTTCCCTCCATCCAGCCGCGCGCCGGGGGGCGCGCGGGGCGCGACCGGGGATGGGCCGGGGGACGCAGCCAGGCGGGGGATCCGGCACTCCCGGTCGGCGCAACCAGGGCGCGAGCGTGCCAGGGTCGGCGCGCGCGATGCAAGGAAGAAGCACGCCGCGTCGCGGATCAGTGACGGTCCGCCAGCCAGCGCACCGCGCGGCGTGCCGCCGCCAGCGCCGCCTGCCTTGTCGTGAACGCCTGCGTGGAAAAATACTGCACCGGGGTCCAGGCGCCGCGATCTTCGACATCGCGGCGGAATTCCTCGAAGCCGAAGCTGCCATCGGTGCGGCGGAAGACATCCACGCAGCGCATCGCATCCGCGTCTTCGAGGCTGGCGACCACGATCCAGGACGGGTCGATGCGTCGCGCCGTCAATGCGCCGGTGCCGCCGCGCCGCCTGCGAGCTGCGTCCGCACCAGCTCCGCGAAGCGGCCATCCTGCGCCACCAGCGCGCCGAAGGGGCCGCGTTCGACCACCTGGCCACCCTCGAAGACCAGGATCTCGTCGGCCTCGCGCACGGTGGACAGGCGGTGCGCGATAATGAAGGTGGTGCGCCCGGCCATCAGGGCGGCCAACGCCTTCTGCACGCGCGCTTCCGTGGCGGCATCCAGCGCGGAGGTCGCTTCGTCCAGGATCAGCACCGGCGGGTTCTTGATCAGCGCGCGGGCGATCGCCAGGCGTTGGCGCTGCCCGCCCGACAGGTTCGACCCGCGTTCGCCCACCACCGTGTCGTAGCCCTGCGGCTGGCGGGTGATGAAGTCATGGGCCTGGGCCTCGATGCAGGCGGTCTCGATCTCGGCCTGGGTGGCGTCGGGGCGGCCGATCAGCAGGTTCTCGCGGATGGTGCGGCTGAACAGCATGGATTCCTGGAACACCACGCCGATGTTGGCGCGCAGCGATTCCAGCGTGATCGCGCGCAAGTCATGGCCATCCAGCGTGATGCGGCCCTCGGACGGATCCCACAGGCGTTGCAGCAGCGCCATGGCGGTGGACTTGCCCGCGCCGGTCTGGCCCACCAACGCGATGGTCTGTCCCGGGCGCGCGGTGAAGGATACCTCGCGCAGAATGGCCGGGCCGCTCGGATAGGCGAAGCCGACCGATTCGAAGGCGACCTCCCCGGCGGCGCGGCCGACATCCTGCGCGTCGGGGGCCTCCGGCACGGAGGATCGCGCATCGAGCACCTCGAACAACTCGACGATGCGCGGCTGCACGAAGACCATGTGCGAGACGAAGCCGACCGCGCCCTCCAGGCGCCCGATCAGCAGCGTGGCGAAGCCCATGAAGGACACGATCTCGCCGACCGTGGCGAGGCCGCGCACATGCAGCACCGTGCCGTAGACGAAGATGGCGATGACGCAGATCGTGCTGGCCGCGCGCGTCAGCACCGAGACGATCGCCCACCAGTTCAGCACCGGGAACTGGTGGTCGAGCACCTGGCGGATGATGTCGCCGAAAAGCCGCGCCTCGGAATTCAGCCGCGTGAAGGACTGCACCACCACCACGTTGGACAGCGCGTCCTGGGCGTTGCCGGCAAGGCGCGAATGGAAGGCCTCGACCTTCGCCTGGGCCTCCTGGGTGCGGCGGATGACCAGCGCCGAGACCACCGCGAAGATCACCACCAGCGCGACCAACAGGCAGCCGAGCCGCCAGTTCATCGCCATGGTCAGCGGCAGCAGAACGATCAGCGAGACGAAGGTGATGACATGTTCGCGGAAGAAGCCGAGCCACAACCCGAACAGGTTGTCGGTGCCGACCAGCATGACCTTCATCAGCCGGCCCGACTGCGTATCCCCGTGGAAGGACAGCGGCAGCGCCAGCACATGCTGGAAATAATCGTGCATGATGCGGAGCCGGTTGCGGTGCGCCATGCGGTCGGCGAACAGCCCGACCGCGACATTGCCGGCGATGCCCGCGAGGCCGACCAGGCCCCAGACCACCAGCAACTGCGTGGCTTCCGACCACAGCGCGGCGGCCTCCATTCGGTCGGAGCGCGCCAGCAGGTCCACCACCCGGCCGAACAGCACGGGTTCGAGGAATTGCAACCCCGCCAGCCCAAGCGCCGCCAGCCCGAGGCCGAGCGCCATCGGGCGGTCGCTGCCGAGCATCCACAGGACGCGGCCATATAGCCTCAGGAACCCCATGCGCCCGCGCCCCCTGGCCGCGACAACCCCGTAGTCGCCCCGATGGTAGAGCGTTTCGCGCCGGCGCGGTATCGGCGCCGGCAGGTTGATCCGGCGGCGCCGAAAGGCCAGTTTGATGCCGTCAACGTGACCTAGCCCGCCGAGGCGGGCGCCGGGAGGAACAACCAATGATCGATCGCCGCGCCCTTTTGGGCGGCATTGCCGCCACCACCCTCGCCACCCCCGCCTTCGCCCAGGCGTGGCCGGCGCGGCCCGTCCGCCTGGTGGTGGGCTTCCCGCCGGGCGGCACCACCGACCTCGCCGCGCGCGTGCTGCTGGAACCGCTCTCCACGCGCCTGGGCCAGTCCGTGGTGGTGGAGAACCGTCCCGGCGGGTCGGGCGGCAATGTCGGCGCCGACGTCGTCGCGAAGGCCGAGCCCGATGGCTACACCGTGCTGATGCAGACCGTGTCGTCCGGCGCGATCAACCACGGCCTGTACCGCGAACGCATGCCGCACCGCCCGGACGCCATGGTGGGCGTCGCGCTGGTGGTGAAGGTGCCCAACGCGATCTACGTGACCAACGCCCTGCCGGTCCGCACGCTGGCCGAACTGGTGGAGTATGCCAAGGCGCGGCCTGGGCGGCTCAACATCGGCTCCTCGGGCGTCGGCACCTCGCTGCACATGACGGGCGAATTGCTGAAGCAGGCGGCGGGCATCGACATGACCCACGTCCCCTTCCGCGGCGCCGGGCCGATGCTGCAGGAGATCATCGCCGGGCGCGTGGAAGTGGGCGTGGACAACCTGCCGTCGGTCATCGGCCATCTGCGCGAGGGGCGGCTGCGGCCGCTGGCGGTCACCACCGCCACGCGCACGCCCGCGCTGCCGGATGTGCCGACCTGCGCCGAAGCGGGCTTCCCCGCGGTCGAGGCGACCGCCTGGTTCGGCGTGACAGCGCCCGCACGCACGCCGCAGCCGATCGTCGACCGCCTGGCGATCGCCATCAACGCCTGCCTGGCCGACCAGGCGGTCTGGCAGCGCCTGGCGGATCTCGGCGGGCAGAAGCCCGGGCTGACGCCGGACGGGCTGTCCACGCCGGCCACCTTCCAAACCTTCATCGACGCCGAGATCGTGAAATGGGCCGAAGTGGTGCGGCGTGGGAACATCACGGTGGACTGAAAGGTCGGGAGGGCTCTGCCCTCCCGAACCCTCCCGCCGGGGGCATTCGTGCCCCCGGACCCGCGATGACTGAATGGTCGGATTGGGGGAGGGGCTCGTTGGTGCGCGTTGCGCGACGGGTGCGCGTTGCCCCTCCCCCAATCCGACCATTTAACCCCGGGTCTGGGAGGCGGTCGCCCCCCAGCGGGGGGTCCGGGGGGCTGGCCCCCCGCCTTCTGGACCCGCCGCCGTATGGCCCCTAGGCTGTCCTGCAACGGGCCGCAGGGTCCGAACCGGGAAGGAAGGATACGTCCATGAGGCTCGACCGCCGCGCTTTGCTTGCGACACCCCTGCTGGCGCTGACGCGCCCGGCTTTCGCGCAGGCCTTTCCCTCGCGCCCCATTCGCATCGTGGTGCCGTTCACGCCGGCGGGCACCACCGACCTGGTGGGGCGGCTGACGGCCGAACAGCTGGGGCGGCGGCTGAACCACCAGGTGGTGGTGGACAACCGGCCGGGTGCCTCGGGCAATGTCGGCGCGGAGTATGTCGCGCGCAGCGAGGCCGACGGGCATACGCTGCTGCTGACCACCATCGGCACGGGGGCCATCAACTTCGCGGTGTTCCGCGACCGCATGCCCTACAAGCCAGAGGACCTCGCGGCCGTGGCGCTGATGACGCGCGTGCCGAATGTGCTGATGGCGTCGAACAACACCACCATCCGCTCGGTGGCGGACCTGGTGACGGCGGCGCGGGCGCGGCCGGGTGCCATCAACTACGGCACGGCAGGCATCGCGACGTCGCCGCATGTGGTGGTGGAACAGCTGCGCCTCGCGACCAACATCGACATCACGCATGTGCCCTATCGCGGATCGGGGCCGATGCTGACCGAGATGGTGGCGCAGCGCATCGAGATCGGCATGGACAACATTCCCTCCGCCCTGCCGTTCATCAAGGATGGGCGGATCCGCGCGATCGGCGTGACCAGCGCGCAGCGCAATGCGTCGATGCCCGATGTGCCGACCATCGCCGAGCAGGGCCAGCCGGGCTTCGAGGCGACCGCCTGGTTCGGCGTGCTGGCGCCGGCGGCGACACCGGCGCCGATCGTGCAGCGGCTGGGGGCGGAGATGAACGCGATCGCGCTCGATGCCGGCTTCCGCGAGCGGCTGGCCGCGCTCGGTGCCGACCTGCCGGCGCTCACGCCCGATGGCGGCACCAGCCCGGCCACCTTCGCCGCCTTCCTGCGCGCCGAAGTGACGAAATGGGCCGAAGTGGTGACCCGCGCGAATATTCGCGTGGAGTGAACGCGCAGGCGCCTCGCTCAGAGCCGGCGCATCGCCTCCACCACCAGGCGGAACAGCACCGCGGTCGCGACCAGCGACAGCGTCGCGACCAGCAGCAGGCGCGCGATGGAGGGCCGGGTCCGCGGCGGCGCGCCGGCGCGCGGTGGCGGTTCTGGGTCCTGCGCGGATGGTCCCGGCATGCTTCCCCCGAAAGCGAGCGCGCGCGATCCTGGGGCAATTGCCGGTCCGGCGGAAGCGATGCCGGCGGCGACACGCGGACAGGGCGCGGGGCGACAGCCGCCGCGCATCGCGGCATGATGGCGCAGGCGTGCCGGCACCGCTCGGGACCGCCACACCCCACAAGGGGCCGCCAAGGCCCCGGCACAGGAGGACGCCCATGCCCATCGCCCGCCGCCCGCTGATCGCCGGCGCGCTTGCCGCCCTGCCGCTGCCCGCGCTCGCGCAGGATGGCCCCTTCCCCTCGCGCCCCGTTCGCATGGTGGTCAATTTCCCGCCGGGCGGGACCACCGACATCGCCGGGCGCATCTATGCCGAGCGCCTGCAACAGCGCATCGGCCAGCCCGTGCCGGTCGAGAACCGCGGCGGCGCCACCGGCAATATCGGGTCGGAGGCGGTCGCGCGCGCCGCACCGGATGGCTACACGGTGCTGACCACCGCGGTCTCGCCGGCCGCGATCAACTACGCGTTGTTCGGCGCGCGCATGCCCTACAAGCCGGAGGACCTGGCTGCCGTCGGGCTGTACCTGCGCGTGCCCAATGTCATCATGGTGCATCCCTCGCAGCCGATCCGCAGCATCCAGGAATTGGTGGATGCGGCGAAGGCGCGGCCGGGCGCGCTGAACTACGGCAGCGCGGGCAATGGCGGGTCGCCGCACATGTCGATGGAGATGTTCAAGCTGCGCGCCGGCGGGTTGCAGATCACGCATGTGCCATTCCGCGGCGCCGGGCCGATGTTGATCGAGGCGGTGGCCGGGCGGCTGGAATCCTCGGTGGACAACCTGCCTTCCTGCATCGGGCATATCCGCGACGGGCGGCTGCGCGCGCTGGCGGTGACGGGGCATGTGCGGTCGTCGGTGCTGCCCGATGTGCCGACTCTGGCCGAGACCATCGCCCCCGGCTTCGAGGCGACCGCCTGGTTCGGCATGCAGGCCCCTGCCCGCACGCCGCGGCCGATCATCGAGCGCCTGGGCGCCGAGCTGGACGCGATCAGCAGGGAACCGGCGGTGCGGGCGAAGCTGGCGGATCTGGGCGCCGATCCGCCGAACCTGACGCCGGATGGTGGCACGACGCCGGCGGCCTTCGAGGCCTTCATCCGCGAGGAGATCGCGAAATGGGCGGAAGTGGTGCGGGCCTCGGGTGCGCGGATCGACTGAGGGGGCGGCGCGACGCGCGCCTGCGGCAGCGTTGACGCCGCGCGCCTGCGGCAGCGTTGACGCCGCGCGCCTGCGGCAGCGTTGACGCCGCGCGCCTGCGGCAGCGTTGACGCCGCGCGCCTGCGGCAGCGTTGACGCCGCGCGCCTGCGGCGCGACGACTCCCTCCATGCAACGCACCTTCTACGGCTGGGCCACGCCCAATTCGAACCGCGTCACCGTGATGCTCGAGGAATGCGGCCTCGACTACGCGGTGAACGGCGTGAACATCCGCCAGCGCGAGCAGTTCGCCCCCGAAATCCTGGCACTGAACCCGTACGGCAAGGTGCCGATCCTGGTCGAGGACGCGCAGGACGGCAGCGCGCCGCTGGTGCTGTTCGAAAGCGGCGCCATCCTGCTGCACCTGGCCGAGAGCCAGCGCGCGCTGCTGCCCGACGAACCCCGCGCGCGGGCGGAGGTCGTGGCGTGGCTCATGATCGCGCTGACCTCGCTCGGCCCCTATACCGGCCAGGCGCATCACTGGACGGACCTGGCGTCCGAGAAGCCGCCGGCGGCGCGCGCGCATGCCCTGGCGCTGGTCGATCGCGTCTATCGCCTGCTGGAGGACCGCCTGGCGGCGGTGCCGTATCTGGCGGGCGAGGCCTATTCCATCGCCGATATCGCGGCCTATCCCTGGGTGGCGCGGGCATCCTGGGCGGCGCGCACGCTGGACGAGACGCCGCACATCGCGCGCTGGTTCGCGACGGTGGGCGCGCGCCCGGCGGTGCAGCGCGGCATGGCGCAGCCGCGGGGCGCGGTGCTGGCGTAGCGCGGGGCGCGGCAGGCAGCCCTGCCAGCGCGGTCGCGTGGCGACGCGCCAGGAAGTCGCGTGGCGACACGCCAGGAAGTCGCGTGGCGACGCGCCAGCAAGTCGCGTGGCGACGCGCAGGGACGTCGCGCGCCGACGCGCAGTGAAAACGCTACGCGCCGCGAAAAACCGGCGCGCGCTTTTCGCGGAAGGCTGCGAGCCCTTCCTGGATATCCGCGCTGTCCTTGCAGATGCGCGCGCGTTCCTCGCAGGCCGCGACGTCCAGCGCGCCGTGGCCGATCTCGTTCAGCGCCTGCTTGATGCCCTGCACCGCCAGCGGCGCCATGATTTCCAGCGTGCCGGCCAGCCGATCCACCGCGGCGTCGAGTTCGCCCGGCGCGACCAGCTGCGTCAGGTAGCCGATCCGCAGCAGTTCCTCGGCACCGAGCTTCTCCGCCGTCAGGAACAGCCGCTTGGCGTTGTTGAGGCCCAGGCGCGAGACATACCGCCGCAGCCCGCCCGGATAGTAGTGCACGCCCAGCCGCGCGGCCGGCATGAACATCTCCATCCCCGTCACGCCGATGCGGAAATCCGCGGTCAGCGCCAGGTCGGTGGAGCCGCCATACACGCCACCCTGCAGGCGCATGATGGTGGGCACGCGCAGCGTCTCGAAGCGGTCCACCATGACGTCGAAGCCCGGCGCCTTGGCGGCGGCCTCCTTGTCCTCGGCGAAGCCGCCCAGGTGGAAGCCGGCGCTGAACGCTGGCCCCGACGCGGCCATCACCAGCACGCGCAGGTCGCGGTTGGCGTCCACCGTGTCGAAGTAGTCCAGCAGGCGGATGATGTCGCCGGGCTCGACGCGGTTGCGGTGGCGCGAACGATGCAGGCGGATGGTGGCGCGCCGGCCGCTGATCTCGAGGCTCGGCGGATCCAGGCGGGTGTCTTCGGTCATGGCGTTGTCCTCTCCTGGGGCAGTTTCGCCGATGTGCAGGCGCTTGACCATGCGTCAGGCCGCCTCGGCCGCCATGAGCGCCAGGCCCTCGGCGACCGAGACGAATTCGCCGCCGGCCACCACGCGATCGGCGCCGAAGCGGGCCTCGAAGATGCGCCGCACCGCCGGCACCAGGGAGGTGCCGCCGGTCAGGAACACCCGGTCCACCCCATCCGGCGCGGTGGCGGCATCGGCCAGCGCGGCATCCACCGCCGCGCCGATGCGCGCGAGTTCCGGGGCGATCCAGGCCTCGAAATCGGCCCGCGAGATCGGCGCGCTCAGCGCGAAACGGCCATGGCGGAAGTCGAGGCTCGCGTGGTCCGCCGCCGACAGCGCCGCCTTCACGCCGGAGACGGCGCGATACAGCGCATAGCCGGCATCTTGCTCGATCAGCCGAACCAGGTCGTGCAGGGCGTCGGGGTGTTCGGCGGTGCGCGCGACCTCGGCGATGTCGCGCAGGGTGCGCGGGGCGCGCATCATCGACAGCTGGTGCCAGCGCGCGAAGCCGGCATACCAGGCGGGCGGCACCGGCAGCGGCGCGCCGCCCATGACGCGGTAGGTGGTGTTCTTGCCCAGGCGCGGCGAGACGACATGGTCGATGATGCGGAAGTCGAAGGCATCGCCGGCGATGCCCACGCCGGCATGGCCCAGCGCAGCCACGCGCCGCGGCGGGCCGGGTTCGAAGCGCAGCACCGAGAAGTCGGATGTGCCGCCGCCGAAATCCGCCACCAGCACGGTGGCTGCGCGGTCCAGCCCCTGCGCGAAGCGGTGCCCGGCAGCGGCGGGTTCCAGCCCCATCGCGATGTCGGGCATGCCGGCTTCGGCGAAAGCCGCGCGCAGGCGGGCCTCGCCGAAGACATCGTCGGCACTCTCGCCCACGAAGCGCACCGGGCGGCCGACCGTGATGCGCGCGCCCGCGGCATCCGGCAGCACGCCGCCCAGCCAATGGCGCAGGAAGGTCGCGATCAGCGATTCGATCCCGTAGCCGCGGCCCAGGATGCGGGTTTCGGTGAAGCTGCGCTGCGCCAGGTAGGACTTCATCGACATGATGAGCCGGCTGTCGAGCGGCGATTCCAGATAGGCCTCGATCGCCGCCGGCCCGGCCGCGTCGCACGGTCGGCCATCCGCGCCGGCCCAGAAGCACAACACGGAGCGGAACACCTCGCCGCCCGGCAGGCGCAGCGTGCGAAGCGTGCCGTCCGCGCCACGCAGAGCGGCGACGGAGTTGGTCGTGCCGAAGTCGATGCCGATTGCGGGGCGCATGGGTCCAGGACCGAAGGGGGCGCGCCTTGAAGCGCGAAGCGGCGCGGCTGGCAAGGTGGCCGCGACGCCGCCTCCCGATCATTTGCGCGCGCCGCGATGCAACCAATCCCCGGGCAGCGCGTTTGTGCTGCTGCAACCGGAGGACTGGATATGAACAGCATCGTCTACATCGTCGGCGCCGTGGTGATCGTGCTCGCGATCCTGAGCTTCCTCGGCATGCGCTGACGCAGCCTGCGCGGACGCAACCTGTTCAGGTTGCGCTCACGCGCGGGGGCGGCCCAGTCAGGCCGCCTTCGCTTCCCGCCGCCGCTTCGTGAGCACGAATTCGGTATAGCCATTGGGCTGAGCCGCGCCTTCGAAGACCAGGTCGCAGGCCGCCTTGAAGGCCGGGCCGTCGAAGCCCGGCGCCATCGGCACATAGGCCGCGTCTGACGCATTCTGGCGGTCCACCACCGCGGCCATGCGCTTCATCGTCTCCATCACCTGGTCGGAGGTGGCGACGCCGTGGCGCAGCCAGTTCGCGATGTGCTGGGCGCTGATCCGCAGCGTCGCGCGGTCCTCCATCAGGCCGACATTGTTGATGTCGGGCACCTTGGAGCAGCCCACGCCCTGGTCCACCCAGCGCACGACGTAACCCAGGATGCCCTGGGCGTTGTTGTCGAGCTCGGCCTGCACATCGGCCGGCGACCAGTTGGTGTCGCGCGCGAGCGGCACGGTCAGGATGTCGTCGAGCTTCGCGCGGCGGCCGCCCTTCACCAGCTCGTCCTGGCGCGCCGCGACATCGACCTGGTGGTAGTGCAGCGCATGCAGCGTGGCCGCGGTCGGCGACGGCACCCAGGCGGTGTTCGCGCCGGCCTTGGGGTGGCCCACCTTCTGCTCCAGCATGGCGGCCATCATGTCGGGCATGGCCCACATGCCCTTGCCGATCTGCGCGCGCCCGCGCAGGCCGCAGGCGAGGCCGGTATCGACGTTCCAATCCTCGTAGGCGCCGATCCAGGCGGCCTTGCGCATGTCGTTCTTGCGGACGACGGCGCCGGCTTCCATGGCGGTGTGGATCTCGTCGCCCGTGCGGTCGAGGAAGCCGGTGTTGATGAACACCACGCGGTCCTTCACCGCCGCGATGCAGGCCTTGAGGTTGACGGTGGTGCGCCGTTCCTCGTCCATGATGCCGATCTTGAGCGTGTAGCGCTTGAGGCCGAGCGCATCCTCGACGCGCGCGAAGAGCGTGTCGGCCCAGCGCACTTCCTCGGGGCCATGCATCTTCGGCTTGACGATGTAGACGCTGCCGGCACGCGAGTTCAGCCGCTTGCCGTTGATGTCGTGCATCGCGATCGCGACCGTGCAGAGCGCGTCGAGCACCGTCTCCGGCACCTCGGCGCCGTCGAGCGTGACGGCATCGGTCATCATGTGGTGGCCGACATTGCGGACCAGCATGACGGATCGCCCATGCAGCGTGAGTTCACCGCCGCCGGGCGTCTTGAAGACCCGGTCGGGGTTGAGGCGGCGCACCATGGTCTGGCCGCCCTTCTCGAATTCAGCCGTCAGGTCGCCCTTCATCAGGCCGAGCCAGTTGCGATAGACATCGACCTTGTCGTCGGCATCGACCGCGGCGACGGAATCCTCGCAATCCTGGATGGTGGTCAGCGCGGATTCCAGCGCGACGTCGCTGATGCCAGCGGCATCCGTCTTGCCGATCGGGTGCGTGCGGTCGAACAGCACCTCGATATGCAGGCCGTTGTTGACGAACAACAGCGCGGTCGGCGCGGCGGCGTCGCCGAGGTAGCCGACGCATTGGGCGGGCTTCGCCAGGCCGGTGGTTGCGCCGTCCTTCAAGGTGACGACCAGCGCGCCGCTGGCCAGGCTGTAGGCGGTCGCATCGGCGTGGCTGCCGCGCGCCAGCTTCACCGCGCTGTCGAGCACGGCGCGCGCCTTCGCGATCACCGCGGCACCGCGCGCGGGGTCGTAGCCCTTCGCGCGCGGACCCTCCTGCGGGATCGCGTCGGTGCCATAGAGCGCATCGTACAGGCTGCCCCAGCGCGCATTGGCGGCGTTCAGCGCGTAGCGGGCATTGGAGACCGGCACGACCAGCTGCGGGCCGGCCAGCGTCGCAATCTCGGCATCCACATTGGCGGTGCCGACGCTCACCTCGCCGGGTTCGGGCAGCAGGTAGCCGATCTCGCGCAGGAAGGCGGTATAGGCGGCCAGGTCCAGCGGCTTGGCGGGATTGGCGCGGTGCCAGGCGTCGATCTGGGCCTGCAGGTCGTCGCGCTTCTTCAGCAGGGCCGCATTGGCGGGGGCGAGGTCGCGCAGGATGCCCTCCATCGCCGTCCAGAAGGCGGCGGGGGCGACACCGGTGCCGGGCAACGCCTCGGTCTCCATGAAGGCCCGGAGCACGGGCGCGACGGCAAGGCCCTGAGTTGCGGGCATGGGGGATTCTCCTGAGGCGGGGCGCCGGGGCGGCGCGAATGTGCTGAAATCTACCTATTCGCAAAGGCGGTGCGGGGCAAACCGGCGGGTCTTGCGGTGTCGCGCGGCAGGCGCGACCCTGCCCCACCCCAAGGAAGGAACGCCCCATGGCCTGGACCCCGCCCCCGCATGTGACGCAGCACTGGCAGGTGACCAAGCCCGGCGCGACCGGCAAGCGCGGGATGGTCGCCTCCCAGGCGCGCGACGCCGCCGAGGCGGGTGTCGCCATCCTGGCCGAGGGCGGCAGCGCGGCCGATGCGGCGGTCGCCACGGCCTTCGCGCTCGCCGTGGTGGAGCCCTGGAATTCCGGGCTGGGCGGGATCGGCTTCACGCAGGTGGCGGGGCCGGGCATCGGCGCGCAGACCTTCGATTTCGGGCCGGTCTCGCCGCATGGGCTCGACCCCGCAGCCTTCCCCATGACAGGCAAGATGAAGGACGACCTGTTCACCTGGCCGGAGGTGTTCGAGGACCGCAACGTCCATGGGCCGCTGTCCTTCGCCATCCCGTCCTCCGTCGCGGGCTATGCGGAACTGCATGCGCGGCACGGGCGGTTGCCGCTGAAGGTCGTGATCGAACCGGCCGTGGCGCTGGCGAAGCGCGGCCTGGCGCAGGATTGGTTCACCACGCTGAAGGTGGCGAACAGCGCCTCCGTGCTGCGGATGTATGCCGAGAGCGCGCGCATCTATCTGCCCAACGGGCTGCCGCCGGTCGCACCCTACCAGGGCAGCCCTGGCTTCTTCCGCCAGGGCAAGCTGGCCGAGACGCTCGAACGCCTGTCGCGCGACGGGCTGCGCGACTTCTACGAAGGCGGCATCGCGGCCGAGCTGCTGGCGGATTTCCGCGACATGGGATCGCCGATCTCGGCCGCCGACCTCGCTGGCTGCAAGGCGCTGGTGCGCCCGGCGCTGGAAGCCGCCTGGCGCGGCAAGCGGCTGTTCCTGGCCAATGGCCTGACCGCCGCGCCGACCCTGCTGCGCGTGCTGGAGGGCATGCGCGGGGCGGATTTCTCCGGCGCCGCGCCCTCGCCCGGCTGGTATGCGCAGCTCGCGCGCGTGATGCGCGATGCCTATGCCGAACGCCTCGCGGGCCTGGGTGATGCGGAGCCGAAAGCAGCGGAATCCTGCACCACCCACCTGACCGTCTGCGACAAGGACGGGATGATGGTGGCGATGACCACCACGCTGCTGTCGTCGATGGGGTCGCGCGTGGTGCTGCCGCGATCCGGCGTGCTGATGAACAACGGCATCATGTGGTTCGACCCGCGGCCCGAGGCGATGAACGCGCTGGCGCCGGGCAAGCGGCCGCTGACCAACATGTGCCCGGTCATCGCGGCGGATGGCGACACGCCCTCGATCGCGACCGGCGCGTCGGGCGGGCGGCGGATCATGGCCTCGGTGTTCCAGGCGCTGTCCTATGTGGCGGATTTCGGCATGTCGCCGGAACAGGCGGCGCATCATCCGCGCCTCGATGTCTCGGGGCCGGAAGGGGTCACCGCCGATATCCGCCTGGGGGCCGAGACCATCGCCGCGCTGGGCAAGGATGCGCCGGTGACCGAGGTCGAGCACGCCGTGCTGCCGGTGAACTTCGCCTGCCCGAACCTGATCCGCATCGCCCCCGACGGCACGCGGGAAGGCATCACCGACGTCATGAGCCCCTGGAGCGCCGCGCTGGCGGAGTGATCCGCCGCACACCGATCCTGTTTCCCGCACACGGTCTTGTGCGCTACCGTTCGATCCGCGCAGGAACGGAGGCGGGATGTCCGATACCGTCCCGGGGCCGGGGGCCTCGGCCGGGCAGTCCACACCGGCGCAGGCCGGCACGGACAGGCGCGACCCGTCCGCGGTGATCCTGGATGGGCTCGGGGAGCGCCGCGAGGGACCGCGCATCGAGGTGCAACTGCCCTGCACCGTCTTCGTCGGATCCCATGTGCAGGACGGCATGCTGCGCGACGTCTCGGCCGGCGGGGGCATGGTGCATGGCATGCGCGGCATGCTGGCCGGGGACCTGGTGCGGCTGCGCCTGGCGCGCCTGACCGACCACATCTTCGTCGCCGAGGTGCGCGGCGTGAGCCTGCTCGGCGTCCACCTGGCGATCCGCGCAGGCACCGACCTGGGGTTGTGGCGCGAGGCGATCCAGGACCTGTTGCCGGAAGCCTCGCGTTAACGCCGCACCCGTAGCCTGCGACGGCCCCGCCATCCCGGCGGGCCGGAGGGCGGGCGAGGATGGGTCGCGGGTGGGGCATGGCCGGGCAAGGCGACGACACGCAGCAGGCTCGTCTGGCATCATGGGCAGGCGCCGCGACCGGCGGGGCGCAGGCTGACGCGCCGGCACTGCACCGCGTGGCCGAACCCTGCACGCTGCGTTCGGCCGGCGGGCGCGTGCGCGACGGGCTCTTGCGCGAGGCCGGCACGGCGGGCGCGATCGTCACCGGCGTCGGCGGGCTCGACCTGGGGCAGGAGGTGGATCTGGTGCTGCCGCGCCGGGGCGGGCTGCGGCTGCGCGCGCGCATCGCGGGCATCGGCGTGCTGGGGCTGATGCTGGAACTCCGCGCGGCGGACCGCGGGGCGGAATGGCGCCACGCGCTGCTGGGCATGACGGATGGCGGCTACCGCGCGGCGTGACACGACAACCCGTGATGTGACGAAGGTCAGCGATGTCGCGCGCTGGCTGCATCCATGGTGCCTGGCTCAAGCCAGGGAAGCACCGCCATGCACTGGAACAGCGTGCAGCGCCACGCCAAGCGAGAGGGCCGCCTCGTCTTTGCGATGGACCAGGGACAGACGGATGTTCTGAACAAGCCGGGCCCGTGGGGAAACATAAGTGCTGCGGGATATTGCCTCGGATTGGTTGCGAGCTGGGTCTCGCTCCAATACAAAGGAAAAAATTTCCCATTTGATGCGGATCAGATTTGTGAAACACCGCCCTGGGACTCGACGATCGCACAAAATCTATCAAACGACGGTGAAAAGCCAGGTGTCGTTCACTCGTTCGGACAGCTAAGGTCGAGTTGGTTTCGGCAGGCAGGCACCGCAGCAAGACATTATAGATGCAGCGTATCTTCGGGCCTCCGCGAATTCCATGGTACGGCTGCGGACGCAGATTTCATGTGGTCGGTGATGTCCAGGGCATACGGTTGCTATGCGGTCTTTATAGGAGGACGGCTAGGCTCGCATATCATCGCGCTGCGGCATCATCGAGACGACACTTACTCTGTTTTTGATCCAAACTATTTTCAGATAAGGATGCGGAACAAGCCGAGCTTCATCGGCTACACGAATCTGTATTTTCGCGCCGCGGAATATTTCGACGACTACGGCATGGCCTGCGCCGTCGCCGGCATCCGCCCGCCAAGCTGACGCTGGTCCGCGCGCGCGCCTGCGGCACGGCCGACAATTCCGGTCTCGCGCCTCGCCAGCCTGATCGTGGCGGGCCGCACGGCACAGGGCTTGCCACCGAACTCTCCCGATGGCGGGAGCGACGGCCGGCTCGGGGCGATATTGCCTATCCGGCAGTCAGTTGATGCTCCATTCGCCTGGACAGGGAGCAGGTCGATGAATCGTCGTGCACTTCTTGGGTTGGCCGCCGCGGGTGCGGTCGCGTTACCACGCATTGCCGCCGCCCAGGCCGCCTGGCCGACCCGCGGGTCGATCCGCCTGGTCGCGCAGTTTCCCCCGGGCGGGCTGGTCGACACCATCAGCCGGCTGATGGCGCCCATCATTTCCCAGTCGCTCGGCCAGACCGTGGTGGTGGAGAACCGCGCCGGTGCGGGCGGCGTCATCGGCACCGACTTCGTCGCCAAGCAGCCGGCCGATGGCTACACGCTGCTGGTCAGCCATGCCTCGGTGCATGTCTTCTCGGCGGCGACCATGCCGGTGCTGCCCTTCCATCCGGTCAACGACTTCACCCATATCGGGATGCTGGTCGAGGCGCCGAACGTGCTCCTGGTGAAGGCGGATTCGCCGTTCCGCACGCTGGACCAGTACATCGCGGCGGCACGCACGCGGCCGGTGCGCTACGGGTCGTCGGGTATCGGCTCGGCGCCGCATCTGCTGGGGGCGATGCTGACAGGCGAGACCGGGGTCACCAACCTCGACCATGTGCCCTATCGCGGCTCGGCGCCGGCCATGCAGGACCTGATGGCGAACCAGATCGAATCCTTCATCGACCCCATCACCACCAATGTGCAGCTGATGAAGGATGGCGTGCTGCGGGCGCTGGCGGTCTCCACGCCGCAGCGGCTGCCGACCTTCCCGAACGTGCCGACCTTCGCCGAGCTGGGCTTCCCGAAGCTGACCTCGGCGCAGTGGCTCGGCCTGTCGGGGCCGAAGAACCTGCCGGCGCCGATCGCGGCACGGCTGTCGGCGCTGATCCCGCAGCTGGTGACGCGGCCCGACCTGATGACGCGCTTCGAGGAATTGCAGACCCTGCCGCGCAATCCGCCGCCGATGGGGGCGGATTTCACCGCGCTGATCAACCAGCAGATCGGCGAATGGACCGCGGTGGCGCGGCAGTTCAACATCGTCGTGACGTAGTTTTTGTTGGCCCTCAAACGGCGGGCGGCGGGCGTCCGCCCGCCTTGCCTTCGCGCCAGGCACTGGTGCGCGGGGCGCAACTGATGGTCTGGGCGCGGTCGCGCTTCGCGCTCGCGGATCGTGCATCCGCACGATCCGAAAGATCGGGCGGCACCGTCAGGCTGGCTTCGCCAGGCCCGCCTGCTGCGCGCACCAACGCGCCACCTCCTCATGCGTGCCGAACCACACGCCCGGCGTGCCCTTCATCAGCGTCACCAGGCGATCCAGCAGCGCGATGCGGCTGCGGTGGCCGATGACATGCGGGTGCATGGTCAGCAGGAACAACCCGCCCTCGGCCAGCGCGCCTTCGAATTCGGCGCGGAAGATCTCCTCGACGGCGGATGGCGGCGTGTAGGGGCGCAGGCCCGAGAAGCGCAGCATGTTGAAATACACCGCGTCGTCGCGGATCCATTCGGGCGGCAGTTCGATGATGCCGGTGGGCTGGCCCTGCACTTCGAGTTCGTAGGGATCGTCATCGGCCATCAGCGATGAATCATACAACAGGCCCAGCTCCTGGATGATCGACATGGTGTCGACCGAGAAATCCCAGGACGCCGTGCGGATGCCCACGGGGCGGCGGCCGGACAGGCTCTCCAGGGTATCGGCGGCGCGGAAGGTCAGGTCGCGCTCGACGCCGGGGGGAAGCTGCGTGTTCGCTTCGTGGATCCAGGAATGGATGCCGATCTCATGGCCTTCATCGGCCACCGCGCGGATTTCGTCCGGGTGCAGCAGCGCCGAGACCGCCGGGTAGAAGAACGACGCCTTCACGCCGTGGCGCGCCAGCAGCGCGCGGATGCGCGGGATGCCCTGGCGCGCGCCGTATTGCCCCTGGCTGATCCGCATCGGGCTTTCGTCGGAATCGCGCAGCGGGATGGTCTCGTGGTCGGCATCGAAGGACAGGCTGACGGCGCAGCGCGCGCCGCCCGGCCAGGCGGCCGGCGCCAGCGAACGTCCCGCCCGCGCCCGGCCGACGATGTGGCGCCACTCGGGCTCGCTCCAGTCCCAGGGGGCCGGCTTTGCATCGCTCATCGGGGGTCTCCGCCTTCTGCGTGCTGGCACGCTACTTGCGGGTGGCGTCGCGTCAACGGCGCGCGGCGTGCGTCAACCACGGACGGGAGCACCCTTCATGGATATCGGCGTCTTCATCCCGATCAACAACAATGGCTGGATCATCTCCGCCACCTCGCCGCAATACATGCCGTCCTTCGAGCTGAACAAGGCGGTGGTGCAGAAGGCCGAGGGGTATGGCTTCGACTTCGCGCTGTCGATGATCAAGCTGCACGGCTTCGGGGGCAAGACCGAGTTCTGGGACCACGGGTTGGAATCCTTCACGCTGATGTCGGCACTCGCGACCGTCACCACGCGCATCAAGCTGTTCGCGTCCACCGCCGTGCTGACGCTGCCGCCGGCGATGGTGGCGCGCATGACCAGCACGATCGACGACATCTCGGGCGGGCGCTTCGGCATCAACATCGTCTCGGGCTGGCACAAGATCGAATACACCCAGATGGGGCTCTGGCCGGGTGACCAGCACTTCGGCAAGCGTTACGACTACAGCACGGAATATGTGCGGATCCTGCGCGACCTCTGGGGCAGCGGCCTGTCCAACCTGAAGGGCGAGTACTTCCAGATGGACAATTGCGTGCTCAGCCCCCGGCCCAAGGCGCCGATCAAGGTGGTGTCGGCCGGGCAGTCCGATCGCGGGATGGAATTCGCCGCGCAGTATTGCGACTACAATTTCTGCCTGGGCGAGGGCGTCAACGAACCGACCAAGGCGGCCGAGGTGCCGGCGCGCGTGTTGCAGCATGCGGCGAAGACCGGCCGCGATGTCGGCGCCTACATGCTCTACATGATCATCGCCGACGAGACGGATGCAGCCGCCCTGGCGAAGTGGGATCTGTACAACAAGGGGGCCGACAAGGAAGCGCTGGCCCATCTGCTGGGCAAGGCCGCCGAGGACACCGCGCCGTCCGAGACCTCGATGGCCGCCGCAATCCAGCGCTCGCCATCGCCCATCAACTTCAACATGGGCACGCTGGTGGGCTCCTACGCCAATGTCGCGCGCATGCTGGACGAGGTCGCGGCGATGCCCGGCGTGAAGGGCATCATGCTGACCTTCGACGACTTCCTGCTCGGCCTCGATGCCTTCGGCGAGCGTATCCAGCCGCTGATGGCCTGCCGGGCGGGGCGTGCCCTGGCCGCGTGACTTGATGGGCGCGGGGCGCGGGGACATGGTGGATGCCATGCCCTGCACGAACCCGCGCCCCGCATGAACGCCCTGCCCCCACCCACCCCGAGCGACACCGACCCCGCGCAGATGTCGGCCGAGACGCTGCTCGGGCTCTATGCCCGCCGGCGGCTTTCGCCGGTGGAGGCGCTGAAAGCCGTGATGGAGCGCGTCGCGCGCTTCAACCCCTGGGTCAACGCCTTCGCGGCGATGAACCCGCACGCGCTGCGCGCCGCCGGCGAGAGCGAGGCGCGCTGGGCGGCGGGACGCCCGATCGGCCCGCTGGACGGCGTGCCGGCCACGGTGAAGGACCTGCTCAATATGGCGGGCTTCCCGACGCGGCGCGGGTCGCGCACCTCCGACACCACGCCGGCCACCGAGGACGCTCCTGCGGTGATGGGGCTGAAGGAGGCCGGCGCCGTCATCCTGGGCAAGACCACCACCACGGAATTCGGCTGGAAGTCGCCGGGCGACTGCCCGCTGCATGGCATCACGCGCAACCCGTGGAACCCGCAGCGCACGCCGGGCGGGTCGTCCTCGGGCGCCGGCGCGGCGGGGGCGGCCTGCTTCGGGCCGCTGCATATCGGCACGGATGCGGGCGGGTCGATCCGCATTCCGGCGGCCTATTGCGGGCTGGTGGGGGTGAAGCCGTCCTTCGGGCGCATCCCGCAATGGCCGCTCGGTGCCTTCGGGCATGTGGCGGTAGCGGGGCCCATGACGCGCACGGTGCGCGATGCGGCGCTGATGTTCGGCGCCATGGCGCGGCATGACCTGCGCGACCCGTATTCGCTGCCGGATGACGCGCGCGACTGGCGCGCGGGCATCGAGGATGGCGTGGCGGGCCTGCGCGTGGCGGTGGTGCGGCGGATGGGGTTCGACCCGCCGCTCGATGCCGATGGCGCGGCGGTGCTGGAGGGTGCGGCGCGCATGCTGGAGGAGCAGGGCGCGATCGTCGAGGAGGCCGATCCGGGCCTGCCGGATACGCGCGCGATTTTCGGGCGCGTGTGGGGCGTGGCGCTGTCGCGCGTGCTAGCCACCGTGCCGGAGGACAAGCACGCGCTGCTCGATGCCGGCATGGTCGAGGTGGCGCGCCGCAACGGCGACATGACGGCGGTGGACTACCTGGCGGCCGAGGCGATGCGCCTGGACGCGGCGCATGCCATGGCGCGCTTCCACCAGCGCTACGACCTGGTGCTGACCGCCTGCACGCCAACCGCCGCCTTTGCCGCCGACCAGCCGACGCTCAAGCCGGCGGAATCGCTGTGGCGCGACTGGGCGCCCTGGACCTTCGCCTTCAACCTGACGCGGCAGCCGGCGATTTCCGTGCCGGTCGCGCTGGATGGCGAGGGCATGCCGCGCGCGGTGCAGGTGGTGGCGGCGCTGTATCGCGACGACCTGGCGTTTCGCGGCGCACGGGCGCTGGAACGCGCGGCCGCGATCCCCCTGGCCGACCCTGCCGCGGCGCAACCCGCATGAGCGACGCGTATGTCTATGACGAGGCCACCGGCGAATGGCGCCCGGCCTCCGAAATGGCGGCCGCGGCGCCAGTGCGCGTGGTGCGCGACGCCAGCGGCAATGCCCTGGCCGACGGCGATTCCGTCACGCTCATCAAGGATCTGAAGGTGAAGGGCGCGGGGCAGACGCTCAAGCAGGGCACGGTGATCCGGTCGATCCGCCTGACGGAGAATGACGAGGAGATCGACTGCCGCTACGACGGCATCAAGGGATTGGTGCTGCGAACCGAATTCGTTCGCAGGCGATAGAGGAGCGACGCATGCGGCTGGTCACGTTCAAGGATGCCAAGGGCACGCGCATCGGCACGCTGGATGATGCGGGGAAGGTGCTGGACCTGGCGGCCGCGGATGCGTCGCTGCCGCAGGGGATGCTGGCGCTGATCGCCGGCGGCGATGCCGCGCTGGCAGCGGCGCGTGCGGCGTCGGGACACGCCCCGGTGGCCGGGGGCGCCGTGCTGCTGGCGCCCATCCCGCGCCCGGCGAAGAACATCTTCTGCGTCGGCAAGAACTACCATGAGCATGCGAAGGAATTCGCGAACAGCGGCTTCGACGCCACCGCGAAGGAAGTCGTGCCGGAAGCGCCGGTGGTGTTCTCCAAGCCGCCGACCTGCGTGATCGGGCCGGGGGAACCCATCCCGTCCTTCCTCGATACGTCGAACAGCACGGATTACGAGGGCGAGATCGCGGTGGTGATCGGCAAGCCTGGCCGCGGCATCAGCGCGGCCGAGGCGCCGGCGCACATCTTCGGCTACACCATCGTCAACGACGTGACGGCGCGCACGCTGCAGCACAAGCATCGCCAATGGATCCTGGGCAAGGGGATCGACGGCTATTGCCCGATGGGCCCGGCCATCGTCACCGCCGACGCCGCCGGGTGGCCGCCGCGCCTGGCGATCTCGACCTGGGTGAATGGCGAATTGCGCCAGCGCGCCGGCATCGAGGATTTGATCTTCGACATCCCGACGCTGATCGCGGCCATCTCCGCCGGCATTACGCTGGAGCCGGGCGACATCATCGCCACCGGCACGCCGGCCGGCGTTGGAATCGGCTTCACGCCGCCGAAATTCCTGAAGCCCGGCGATCGCGTGCGGATCGAGGTGCCGGGGATCGGCGTGCTGGAGAATCCCGTCGCATGAGTTGACGCGGCGGCCACCACCAACGGGAGGAACGAACAGAATGCATCGCCGGAGCCTGATCGCGGGGGCATCCCTGCTGCCCTTCGCCGCGCACGCGCAGACCGAGGGCTTTCCCGCCCGCGCCGTCACTATGGTCGTCGCCTTCCCGCCTGGTGGGCAGGCCGATGTCGTGGGGCGACCAGTGGCGGCGGGGCTGGAACGCGTCTGGCGCGTCGCGGTGCCCATCCAGAATCGCGGCGGTGCGGCGGGCGCCATCGGCAATGCGGCGGTCGCACGCGCCACGGCGGATGGCTACACGCTGCTGATGGCGCTGTCGTCCATGGCGCTGCTGCCGGAAGCCGCGCGCGTGAACGGGCGCGAGCCGACCTATACGCCCGACATGCTCGCCCCCATCGCGCTGTTCGCCGCCGATCCCACCGTGCTGGTGGTGCCGGCGGCCAGCCCGATCCGCACGATCGAGCAGTTCATCGCCGACGTGAAGGCGCGGCCGGGGCAGGTGTCGTATTCCTCGGCGGGGAATTATTCCGCGCTGCATGTGCCGATGGCGCAGCTGTCGCAGGCCGCGGGGCTGGACATGCTGCATGTGCCGTTCCAGGGCGGCGGGCCGGCGCTGACCGCTCTGCTCGGCGGGCAGGTGCAGTGCCTGGCCTCCGGCCCGGGGCCGATCGCGCCGCATGTGCGCGCCGGCACGCTGCGCCCGATCGCCACCTGGGGCCGCACGCGCCTGGCCGGCTTCGACGAGGTGCCGACGCTCATCGAGAAGGGTTTTTCCGAGTGCGAATTCTACATCTGGGTCGGGCTGTTCGCCCCGGCGGCGACACCCGCGCCGGTGATCGCACGCATCCGCGAGGCGTCGCGCCAGGTCGCCAACGACGCCGAGTTCAAGCGCGCGATGACCGCCAGCGGCAATACGCTCGACTTCCGCGAGGGCGAGGCCTTCCTGCGCTTCTACAACGAGGACGCCGCGCGGCTGGTTCGCACGGTGCGCGCGCTGGGCAAGATCGAATAACGCCCCCTTCCCGCTGCGGCGCGCCGGTGCCAGCCTGCGCGCTCGCCGAGGAGAGACGACATGACCACCGAGACCGACATCACCGCCTGGCTGGCATCGCAGAAGGACGCGATGCTGCGCGAGATCGAAGCCATGGTGAACACCGATGGCGGGTCCTACGACAAGCCAGGCGTGGACGCGACCGGCGCGCAGGTGGTGCGCTTCCTGGAAGGGCATGGCATCGCCACCGAGGTCGTGCCGCAGGCCGTGCATGGCGACTGCATCCGCGGCATCGTCGAGGGTGGGCACGCGCTGGGCACCGGCAATCAGCGGTCCAACATCGTGCTGATGGGCCATCGCGACACGGTGTTTCCGAAGGGCGAGCCGGAACGCCGGCCGTTCCGTATTGAGAATGGCCGCGCCTATGGCCCCGGCGTGTCGGACATGAAGTCGGGCATCGTGATGAACATGTTCGTCCTCGCCGCTTTCGCGAAGTTCGGCGGCGCGCCCGGCCCGCTGGTCGGGCTGTTCACCGGCGACGAGGAGATCGGCAGCCCCGAAGGCCGCCCGGTGATCGAGGCCGAGGCCGGCAATGCGCGCGTGGTGTTCAATTCCGAGCCCGGCCGCGCCTCCGGCAACGTCGTGAAGGCGCGCAAGGGCGGCGTGTTTTCCGTGGTGGATGTCGAGGGCAAGGCCGCACATTCCGGCGGCAACTTCGAAGCCGGCATCAGCGCGATCGGCGAGGCGGCGCACAAGATCGTGGCCATCCATGCGCTGACCGACCTCAAGCGCGGCATCACGCTGAATGTCGGGCTGATCCAGGGCGGGCAGTCGGTCAACACCACCGCGCCGGCCTGCCAGTTCCAGATCGACCTGCGCTACATCGAACCCGCCGACCGCGACGAGGTGATGGGCAAGATCCACGACATCGTGGCGCGCGCCTTCGTGCCCGGCACGCGATCCGCACTGACCATCAAGGGCGAGTTCCGCCCGCTGAACCCGACGCCGGCCAGCGAACGGGTGTTCAGCGTCTACCAGGCCGCGGCGGCGGAGAGCGGGCTGAAGGTCGAGGCGGAGTTCACCGGCGGCTGCGCCGATTCCGGCTTCACCGCCGCGCTTGGCGTGCCGACGCTGTGCGGCGTCGGGCCGGTCGGCGGGCTGGCGCATAGCCCCGAGGAATACCTCGAGGTCGAAAGCATCGTGCCGCGCGCGCAGGCCATGGCGCGCGCGATCCTGCGGCTGGAGCAGGCGGGGCTGTAGCGGCGCGTCGTCGACGGAGGGACACAGGCATGGATGCCGCACTGCGCGAACGCTTCGGCGTCGAGGGCCAATGGGCGCTGTGGCGTGAGCACACCATCCGCTGGGCGGAATGCGACATCTACGCGCATGTGAACCACGCCGCCTACCTGACGCTGTTCGAGGACATGCGGATCGACTGGTGGCTGGGCGCCGGCGGCGCCTTTGGGCCGGACAAGCCCGGCCCGGTGGTCGGCACGCTGGAGGTGAAGTACCACCGCCCCGGCCACTTCCGCGACGACGTGCTGCTGTGCGTGCGCACCGCGTCCTTCCGCCGGACGTCCTTCGTGCATCAATATGCGATGTGGCGCGACGGGCTGCTGTGCTCGGCGCGCGCGCTATGCGTGGTGGTCGACAACGCGACCGGGCAGAAGGCGGAGATCCCCGACGCCATGCGCCGGCTGATGGCCGAGCGCGACGGCGCGGTGGCGGAGGTCTAGAGACCCCGCTCCGCCTTGGTCGCGGCCAGGTCGTCCTCGATGAAGGCCTGCACCAGGTCCTCCAGCGATTCCTGTTCGGCGAAGCCCAGGCGCCGCGCGCGGGTGGCGGCGAAGGCGGCTGGCCAGCCGACCACGATGTCGAAGACCTCGCGGTCGAAGGCGAAGCCGACCTTCTCGCGCGCGGAGGGACCGGCGACGGCTTCCAGCGCCTCCAGCATCTTCGCCACCGTCGCGCTGCGTCCGGGCGGGTTGATGCCGCGGTCCACGCCCATGGCCGATGTGTCCATGGTGGCGGCGTGCAGGAACCACTCCATCGCGCTGCGCGGCGAGCAGATCCACACCGCGAATTCCGGCGGCACCGGGCAGTCGGTGGACAGGCCCAGCAGCGGTTCGCGCATCACCGCCGAGACGAAGGACGACGCCGCCTTGTTGGGCCGCCCCGGGCGCACCATCACGGTGGGCAGGCGCAGGCTGACGGCGTCCATGAAGCCCTTGCGCGTGGCGTCCTGCAGCAGCAGTTCCCCGATCGCCTTCTGCGCGCCGTAGGAATTGGTCGGCACCTGGCGACCGTCATCGGGCACCACCGCCTCCTGCCCGCCGCCGAAGGAGGCGACCGAGGAGGTGAAGATGACGCGCGGCGCCGTGCCCAGCCGTCGGCAGGCCGCCACCACCGCCAGCGTGCCGTGCAGGTTCACCTTCATGCCGAGGTCGTAATCGGCCTCGGCCGCGGCGCTGACCACGGCGGCCAGGTGGAAGACCACCTCGGTTCCGGGGGGGATGGCTTCGGCCACGGCGTCGTGGTCGGCCACGTCGCCGCCCAGGCAGCGCAGCGGGAAGGGCGCTGCGAAGGCGGCCGGTGCATGCAGGTCGAACAGCGTCAGGCCGGTGATGGGCCGCCCGCCGAGCGTACCGTCGGCCGCCAGCCGCGCCGCCAGCTTGCGCCCCAGGAACCCGCCGCCGCCCAGGATGGTGATCTTCATGTCCGTGTCCTCGCTTCGCCGGTTCGGTTTGGCGCGGGGCGCGGCGCGGCGCAATATCCGCGGCATGATCCCGAACGCTCCCTTCCGTTTCCTGGTCAACCGCCATCACGGCACGCCCGGCGTCGTCGTGCTGCCCGAAGGCGGGTTTCGCCGCGCCAAGGCCGAGGTCGCGTCCTGGACCGGCTACGCGCCCACGCCGCTGCTGGACCTGCCGGATGTCGCGGCCGCCGCGCGCGTGGGCAGCGTCCACTACAAGGACGAGGCATCGCGCTTCGGCCTGGGGTCGATCAAGGCGCTGGGTGGCGCCTATGCGGTGATGCGGCTGTTGCAGGCGGAACTGGCGCGGCGCGGCGTGGCCAATGCAGCGACCGCCGCCGAGCTGACGGACGGCACGCACAAGGACGCGACGGCGGCCATCACCGTGACCTGCGCGACGGATGGCAACCACGGCCGTTCCGTCGCCTGGGGCGCGCAGCGCTTCGGCGCCGCCTGCGTTATCTTCGTGCACGAGACGGTCAGCCAGGGACGGCGCGACGCCATCGCACGCTACGGCGCAACCATCCGCGTGGTCCCGGGCAACTACGACGACGCAGTGCGCGAGGCGCAGAAGCAGGCCGATTCGCAGGGCTGGTTCGTGGTCAGCGACACGTCCTATCCGGGCTATACCGAAGTGCCGCGCGACGTGATGCAGGGGTATCGCGTCATGGCGGATGAGGCCGCGGAACAGATGGGCGCGACGCCGACGCATGTCTTCATCCAGGGCGGCGTGGGCGGTGTCGCGGCGGCAGTGGCGGCGCAGATGCGCGCGCGCTTCGGCGCCGGCCCGCGCGTGATCGTGGCGGAACCCGACAAGGCAGCCTGCCTGCTGGCGAGTGCAGAGGCCGGCGCGCCGGTGACGGTGCCGGGCGACCTCGACACGCTGATGGCGGGGCTCGCCTGCGGGGAGCCGTCCCTGCTGGCCTGGCAGGAGTTGGAGCGCAGCGCCTTCGCCTTCTGTTCCGTCACCGACGACAGCGCCGTGGCCTGCATGAAGGTCCTGGCCGCGCGCAAGCCGCCGGTGGTGGCGGGCGAAAGTGCGGTGGCCGGCATGGCGGCGCTGCTGCTGGCGGGCGGCGAACCCTTCGCACGCGCAGCATTGGGCCTTGATGATACCAGCCGCGTCTTGCTGTTCGGCACCGAGGGCGCGACCGACGCGGAGGTCTATAAACGCCTGGTCGGACACGCCCCTTCATCGAACTGACTTTTTTCTGTAATCTCCCGGTAAAGGCGCAGGGCTAAGCCGCCGCGTCGCACAATGGGAGAGGACGACACCATGGACCGTCGTACATTGCTGACCGGGGCTGCCTCCCTGGCCGTCGCCGCGCCTGCGCTGGGGCAGACCCAGCCGATCGAGATCCAGTTCTGGCACGGCCTGGCGCAGCCGCTGGGTGGCATGTTGGAAAAGCGCGCCACCGACTTCAACGCCACCCAGACCAAGTATCGCGTGGTGCCGACCTTCCGCGGCTCCTACCCGGAGACCATGGTCGCCGCCATCGCCGCCTTCCGCGCCAACAACGCGCCGCATGTCGTGCAGATGTTCGAAGTGGGCACCGGCACCATGATGGGTGCAGGCCGCGCGGTGAAGCCGGTGCATGAGTTGCTGGCCGAGACCGGCGTGCAGATCGACTTCGACGACTACCTGCCCGGCGTGCGCGGCTACTACAGCCTGTCGGACGGGCGGATGATGTCGATGCCGTTCAACAGCTCGACCACCGTGGTCTGGTACAACAAGGACGCCTTCCGCCGCGCCGGCGCCGATCCCGACAAGTTCCCCGAGACCTGGCAGGGCGTGGCCGAATTGCTGCCCAAGCTGAAGGCCGGCGGCGGTACCGCGGTGCCGATGTCCACCGCCTGGCTGACCTGGGCGCAGATCGAGAATTTCTCGGCCATCCACAACATTCCGCTGGCGACGCTGGCGAATGGCTTCGGCGGGCTCGGCACCGAGCTGCGGATCGCCAACCCGCTGGTGCAGCGCCACATGGAGGCGCTGGCGCAGTGGCAGAAGGACGGCATGTTCCGCTACGGCGGGCGCAACAATGCCGGCGAGCCCGCCTTCCCGAATGGCGAGGCGGCGATCATGTTCACCTCCTCCGGCTTCCGCGCGCGCGTGCAGCGCGAGGCCCGCTTCGGCTGGGGCGTGGCGATGCTGCCCTACTACCAGGGCACGGATGGGGCGCCGATCAACTCCATCATCGGCGGCGCCAGCCTGTGGGTGATGAACAAGGGCGCGGCCGCCGGCGGCGGGCGTTCGCGCGGCGAGTTCGAGGGTGTGGCGGAGTTCTTCAAGTACCTGTCGAACCCGGAGGTCGATGCCCAGTGGCACATGGACACCGGCTATGTCCCGGTGCGCCGCGCTTCGTATGCCATCGCGCGCGAGAAGGGTTTCTACCGCGACAACCCGGGTGCCGACATCCCGATCGAGCAGCTGCTGCGCGGTGGCGGCACGCTGACCGACAACAGCCGAGGCATCCGCCTGGGCGGCTTCGTCGAGATCCGTACCATCATGGAAGAAGAACTGGAGCGCGCCTTCCAGGGCCAGCAGACGGCGGCGCAGGCGCTGGCGGCGGCGACCACGCGCGGCAATGTCGTGCTGCGGAACTTCGAACGCGCGAATCGCGGCTGAACCACGACACGACGCCGCGGAGGATCGATTGCGTAAGAAAGTCATCTTCCGCGGCGTCGCGCTGCCCTATCTGCTGCTGGCGCCGCAGCTGCTCATCACGCTGGTGTTCTTCTTCTGGCCGGCGGGCATGGCGGTGTGGCAGTCCACGCTGCGCGAGGACGCCTTCGGGCTCAGCACCGAATTCGTCGCCTTCGAGAACTTCGTCGACCTGTTCCGCGACCCGATCTACCTGAACGCGGCCTGGAACACGGTCATCTTCTCGTCCTCGGTCGCCGCGCTGGCGCTGGGGTCGGCGCTGTTCCTCGCGGTGCAGGCGGACAAGCACATCCGCGGCGCCGGCCTGTACAAGACGCTGCTGATCTGGCCCTACGCTGTCGCACCCGCACTCGCAGCCGTGCTCTGGCTGTTCATTTTCCACCCGTCCATCGGCCTGGTGGGCAAGGCGCTGGCGGTGGTCGGCGTGGAGTGGGATTTCCGGCTGAATGGCGGGCAGGCGATGACCATGGTCATCATCGCAGCGGCCTGGAAGCAGGTGTCCTACAACTTCATCTTCTTCCTGGCGGGGCTGCAATCCATCCCGACATCCGTGCTGGAAGCGGCCGCGATCGACGGCGCGCGGCCGATCCGGCGCTTCTGGACCGTGATCTTCCCGCTGCTGTCGCCCACCGCCTTCTTCCTGCTGGTGGTGAACCTGGTCTACGCCTTCTTCGACACCTTCGGCGTGATCCATGCGCTCACCCGCGGCGGCCCCGGCAACGCCACCGAGACGCTGATCTACAAGGTCTATGTCGATGGCGTGCAGAACCTGAATTTCGGGTCCTCGGCCGCGCAGTCGGTGATCCTGATGGTCATCGTGATCGCGCTGACCGCCGTGCAGTTCCGCTTCATCGAACGCCGGGTGCACTACTGATGTCCGCCACGATCGATGTCGAACGCCTTGCCGCCGCGTCGCGCCGGCGCCGGATGCGCGGGCGCATCATGACGCATGCGGCGCTGATCCTGGGCGTGATGATCTTCGCACTGCCCATCTGGATCACGGTGATCGGGTCCACCCACGACACCGACACGATCGGGCGCGGCGACGTGCCGCTGCTGCCGGGCAGCGAGGCGGTGGCGAACTACACCCGCGCCTGGGCCGAGGGCGGCGGCGGGCGCAACACCTTCGCGGTGCCGGCCAGCACCATGCTCCTGAACTCGCTGACCATGGCGCTGGTCATCGCCTGCGGGAAGATCGCGATCTCGCTGCTGTCGGCCTTCGCGGTGGTGTTCTTCTCCTTCCCGTTCCGCATGTTCTTTTTCTGGATGATCTTCATCACGCTGATGCTGCCGGTCGAGGTGCGGATCATCCCGACCTTCCAGGTGATGACCGACCTGGCGCTCATCAACACCATGACGGGGCTGACGCTGCCGCTGATCGCATCCGCCACCGCCACGCTGCTGTTCCGACAATTCTTCCTGACCATCCCGGATGAATACGTCGAGGCCGCGAAGGTGGACGGCGCCGGCCCGCTGCGCTTCTTCAAGGACGTGGTGCTGCCGCTGTCGGTCACCAGCATGGCGGCGCTGTTCGTCATCCAGTTCATCTATGGCTGGAACCAGTACCTCTGGCCGCTGCTGATGGTGTCCGACCGCGACCTCGAGACGGTCATCGTCGGCCTGACCAAGATGATCGGCATCGGCGATACGCAGAACGAGTGGAACCTCATCATGACCACCGCGGTCTTCGCCCTGCTGCCGCCGGTGCTCGTGGTGGTGCTGATGCAGCGATGGTTCATCAAGGGCCTGACCGAGACGGAGAAGTAGCCGCGTGGCGAGCCTCGACATCCAGGGCGTGACCAAGGCCTTCGGCGCCACGAAGGTGCTGCACGGCATCGACCTCGCCATCGTCGATGGCGAGATGGTGGTGATCGTCGGCGCATCCGGCTGCGGCAAATCCACCCTGCTGCGGATTGTCGCGGGGCTCGAGACCGCCACCACCGGCGCCGTGCTGATCGACAAGGTCGATGTCACGCCGCTGGAGCCAGCGGATCGCGACATCGCCATGGTGTTCCAGACCTATGCGCTCTATCCGCACATGACGGTCTTCGACAACATGGCCTATGGCCTGAAGATCCGCCGGCTGCCGAAGGCCGAGATCGCCGCGCGCGTGAAGGAAGCCGCCGACCTGCTGTCGATCGGCCAGTTGCTGGAACGCAAGCCGCGGCAGCTTTCCGGCGGGCAGCGCCAGCGTGTGGCGATGGGCCGCGCCATCGTGCGCCACCCCAAGCTGTTCCTGTTCGACGAACCGCTGTCGAACCTCGATGCAAAGCTGCGCGTGCAGATGCGCGCCGAGATCCGCCGGCTGCAGAAGCGCCTGCGCGTGACGTCGCTGTTCGTCACGCATGACCAGGTGGAGGCGATGACGCTGGGCGACCGCCTGGTGGTCATGCATGAGGGGCGTGCGGCGCAGATCGGCACGCCGATGGAGGTCTGGGCGCGGCCGGCCGATACATATGTCGCGTCCTTCATCGGTTCGCCGGCGATGAACTTCCTGCCGGCGACGCTGGTCGAGGGTGGTGCGGCCGCGCGCCTTGCCGGCGGTGCGGTCTGGCGCTTCGTGGATGGCGCACGGCCGGGCGGCGATGGCCACGCCGTCACCCTCGGCATCCGACCCGAGCACCTGCTGCCGGATGGCGCGGACGGCCTGCCGGTCACGCTGGAACTCGCCGAGCCGCTGGGCTCCGAGACGGTGCTGCACACGCACCTGGCCGACGGCACCCCGGTCACCGCGCGGGTGCCGGGCGCAACCGCGACGGATACGCTGCGCCTCGCACCCGACCTCGCCGCGCTGCATGTGTTCGACGCGGCCACCGGCAAGCGGATCGACCCGACCTGACGCGGCATTGACCCCTCACGGCGTCGTGGTCACATAGGCCGCAGCAAACGCTCGGGAGATTGTCCAATGAACCGTCGCAGCATCCTCGGAATTGGTGCCGCCGCCACGCTGTCGCCCTTCTCCGCGCGCGCGCAGGCGCCGGCCTGGCCGAACGGGCCGGGGCGCCTGGTGGTGCCCTTCGCCGCCGGCGGCCCGACCGACGTCCCTGCCCGCCTGCTGGCCGACGAGATGTCGAAGTTCCTGCCCGCCCGCCTGGTGGTCGAGAACCGCACCGGATCGGGCGTGGTGGTCGGCACCGACATGGTCGCCAAGGCGGCGAAGGATGGGCAGACCATCCTCTACACCACCGTCGCCCACGCCTACCTGCCGGGCATGTTCGAACGCCTGCCCTTCGACCCGGTGGCGGATTTCATCCCGGCCGCCTTCGTCGGGCAGATCCCGATGATCCTGCTGGTCAACAAGGACTTCCCGGCGCGCACCCTGCCGGAACTGCTGGCGCTGCTGCGCGCCAATCCCGGCAAGTACGACTACGCGTCGTCGGGCAATGGCGGTGCGGTGCACCTGGGCACGGAACTGCTGCTGCACATGGCGGGGCGGCTGCAGGTCAACCACATCTCCTTCCGCGGGTCGTCGGCCGCGATGCCGGAAGTGCTGGCCGGGCGCATCCCGATGATCTTCGACGTCGCCGCCGGCGCGCTGCCCTTCATCCAGCGCGGCGACCTGCGGCCGCTGGCGATCAGCACGCGCACCCGCATGCCCTATGCGCCCGACATCCCCACGGTCATCGAGGGCGGCGTGCCGGATTTCGAATGCTACACCTGGCACATGGCGATGGCGCCCGCGGGCACGCCGATGCCGGTGGTGCAGCAGATCAATGCCGCCTTCAACCGCGCCCTGGCGGTGCCGGCCGTGCAGGAACGGCTCGGGCAGCTGACCATGAACGTGACCACCAACAGCACGCCCGAGAGCGCGGCGCGCTTCCTGGCGGCCGAGATGGCGAAGTGGACGCCGGTGATCCGCGCGGCGGGCATCCGCCCGTCGTGATACGACCGGCGCCGGCCTGCCGCCGGCGCCGCGGCGCCTTCAGCCCACGCCCATGCGCCCGCGCGGGCCACTCACCGCGGCCTCGGCCGGGAAGATCGTGACCTGGCGCCCGCCCTGCCACTGCATCAGCAGCGGCCTGGCGCGGGTGTTCTGGCCGCGTTCGTCGAAGCGCATGCCCCAGCCATTGGCGGTGCCGCCATCCGCCACGTCGGTCGCCAGCATTGCGGCGCGCAGGCGTTCGCGATCGTTGCCGCCGGCGCGCTGCATCGCATCCAGGCAGGCCAGCGCGCCGACATGGCTCGACAGCGAATGGCCCGATCGCGGGTCGGCGCCGAAGCGGCGCTTGTAGGATTCGGCGAAGGCGGCCGCACCCGGCGCGAAGGCGTCGTTCACCGCGAATTGCGGCACGTCCACGGCCATCACGCCCTCGAAGGCCGGGCCGATGGCGCGGGCATTGTCGGTCAGCGAATAGCCGCCGCCCGCGCCCACCACCATGCGAGGGCGCCAGCCGGCTTCCTCGAGGCCGCGGAAGAACAGGAGGATGTCGTTCTGCCGCCCGGCATGCAGCACCACGTCGGCATTGGCGCCGCGCAGGCGCTGGATCATCGGCGGGAAATCCGCCGAGCGGACGGCGTAGCCGATGCGCTCGACCTGCTGCAGGCCGCGGCGGCGCAGATCCACCTCCTGCGCGGCGGCCACGCCCTGGCCGTCCAGCCCGTCCTCGTGCAGCAGCGCGATGCGGAGCGTGCGGGCCTCCACGCCCCAGCCCGGCGCCAGCACCTCCTGCACCGCCTCGACCGTCATGGCGCCGATGTCGGTGGCGCGCGGGCAGGTGCGATAGACGCTGCGAAGCCCGCGCTCGGTGATGCTGTCGGAGATCGCGCCAAGCTCGAAATACGCGACGCCCTGCACCTCGGCGACCTGGGTGGCGGCGAAGGAGGGTGGCGAGGCATAGGTGCCGAAGATCGCAGCGACACGCTCGGTGGTGACCAGGCGGCGCGATTCGGCGGTGGCCTGCGCCTCGTCGACCGCATCGCCGCGCAGCAGGCGCAGCGGGCGGCCGGCCACGCCACCGGCGGCGTTGCGTTCCTCCACCGCCAGTTCCAGGCCGCGGAAGCTCTCGTCGCCCAGCAGCGCCAGTGTGCCCGAGAAGGGAAACAGCGCGCCGAGGCGCAGTTCATTGGCCTGTGCGAACGCCGCGCGCGGCGCGGTGGCGGCAGCGACCGCCCCCAGCAACCGGCGGCGACGAATGGCAGGCATGGCATGTCCTCCGGCGACGTGGCCGTGCGCGATTCTCGGCGGCGACGCGCCTGCTGGCAAGCGGCGACGTGCCGCCTCGCAGGATGCCCCGCGCGGCTTGCCTTGACGCCTCCCGCGCGGGGCGCGAATGGTCCGCGTGTAACGCAAGGGGATGTGCCATGACCGATCTGCCGCAGGAGATGACCTTCATCGCCCATGGTGCCGGCGGTGGGCCCGACGTGCTCGTGCCCGCCCGCGGCCCCCTGCCCGCGCCCAAGCCGGACGAGGTGCTGATCCGCGTGCTGGCCACCGGCGTGAACCGGCCGGATGTGGCGCAGCGCAGCGGGTCCTACCCGCCGCCGCCCGGCGCCAGCCCGGTGCTCGGCCTGGAATGCGCCGGCGAGGTCGTGGCCATCGGCGCCGACGTCACGCGCTTCAAGTCCGGCGATCGCGTCTGCGCGCTGACCAATGGCGGTGCCTATGCCGAATACTGCACGGCACCGCAGGCGCAGACCCTGCCCTGGCCGGCCGGCTACGACGCGCTGCGCGCCGCCGCGCTGCCCGAGACCTACTTCACCGTCTGGGCTAACCTGTTCGGCCATGGGCGCCTGGCGGCGGGCGAGACGGTGCTGGTGCATGGCGGCACCTCGGGCATCGGCGTCACGGCCATCCAGCTCGCCAAGGCCTTCGGCGCGCGGGTCTTCGCGACCGCCGGCAGCGCCGCCAAGGTCGAGGCCTGCCTGCGCCTGGGCGCCGATGCCGCGATCGACTACCGCACGCAGGATTTCGCGACCGAGGTGAAGCGCCTGACCGACGGGCGCGGCGTGGACGTGATCCTGGACATGGTCGGCGCGGCGTATTTCCCGCGCAACCTGCGCTGCCTGGCGCTCGACGGGCGCCTGGTGCTGATCGCCTTCCTGGGCGGGCATGAGGCCGAGAAGGCCGACCTGCGCCCGATCATGGTGAAGCGCCTGACCGTCACCGGCAGCACCATGCGCCCGCGCACCACCGCGCAGAAGGGCGAGATCGCCGCCGCACTCGAAGCCAAGGTCTGGCCGCTGCTGGCCGAAAGGCGCTGCGGGCCGGAGATCTTCCGCAGCTTCCCGCTGGCGCAGGCGGCACAGGCGCATGCGCTGATGGAAAGCAGCGAGCATATCGGCAAGATCATGCTGGAGGTCGCCGCGTGATGTTCGATCTGGCGGGCAAGGTCGCGCTGATCACGGGCGGGAATGGCGGCATCCCGCGCGCGACCGCGACGTTGTTCCGCCAGCTCGGCGCGCACCTGGTGCTGACGGACCTCGATCCGGCCGCGCTCGATGCCTTCGCGGCGTCGTTGCCGGACGGCCAGGCGCGCATCGTCACCGCGCGCGTCGACGTGACGCAGCGCGCCGAAGTGGACGCCGCGCTGGCGCTGGCCGGGCGCGAATTCGGCGGCATCGACATCCTGGTGACCGGCGCCGGCCTGTATGTGGAGCAGGAGGTCGCCACCATGTCGGATGACGACTGGCACCGCACGATCGGCGTCAACCTCGATGGCGTGTTCTACGCCTGTCGCGCGGCGATGCCGCTGCTGCGGCGCGGCGGGTCGGTGGTGAACATCGCCTCGATGGCCGGGCATCGCGGGTCGGTGCGGCACGCGCATTACGCGGCGTGCAAGGCTGCGGTGCTCGGCTTCACGCGGTCCCTGGTGCATGAACTCAGCCCGCGCGGGGTGCGCGCGAATTGCGTGTCGCCCGGCATCATCGCGACGGCGATGACCGAGGCGGTGATGCGCGACAATGGCGCGGCGCTGCTCGCCGCCACGCCCATGAAACGCTTCGGCACGCCGGAGGAAGTGGCCTCCGTCATCGCCTTCCTGGCCTCGGATGCCGCGGCCTTCGTGAATGGCGAGACGATCCACATCAATGGCGGGATCTACATGGACTGATGTTCGCAGCACTGCTCATCCTCGCCGTCGTCTTCGCCGTGGTGGTCGCGCGGCTGCCGCGCGGCGGCGGGCGGGCCTTCGCGGCCGGCGGGGCAGTGCTGGCGCTGACCGGGGCGGCGATGGTGAAGCTGCGTGCGGCCCACCTGCCCGGCCACCGCCCGCGGCCCTGGCGCAGCCCCTGAGGAACGCCCGATGAACCTGCACCGCCTGCTGCTGGCCCGCGAAGCCGCCGGCCGGCAGATCCGCATCGCCCATATCGGGGCGGGCAAGTTCGGTTCGATGTTCCTGCACCAGGCGCGGCGCACCGCGGGGCTACATGTGGCGGGCATCGCCGACCTGTCGGTCCCGCGCGCCCGCGCCGCCCTGGCGCGCGTGCATTGGCCGGACGGGTCGTATGACGCCGTGTCGCTGGACGACGCCATCGCCACCGGCGGCACCCACCTGACCGAGGACGCGATGGCGCTGATCGCCGATCCGCGCATCGAGGTGGTGGTGGAATGCACCGGCCATCCCGAGGCCGGGCTGCGCCACGCCCGCGCCGCCATCGCCCACGGCAAGCATGTGGTGATGGTGAATGTCGAGGCCGATGTGCTCGCCGGCCCGCTGCTGGCGCGCGAAGCCGCATCCGCCGGCGTGGTCTATTCCATGGCCTATGGCGACCAGCCCGCGCTGGTCTGCGAGATGGTGGACACGCTGCGCGCCGGCGGTTTCACCGTCATCGCCGCCGGCAAGGGCACCAAGTACCTGCCGGACTTTCACGCCAGCACGCCCGAGACGGTCTGGGGCCATTACGGGCTTTCCCCGGACCAGGCGCGCGAGGGCGGGATGAACCCGCAGATGTTCAACTCCTTCCTCGATGGCACCAAGTCCGGCATCGAGATGGCGGCGATCGCGAACGCCACGGGCCTCGCGCCGCCCGAGGACGGGCTGGCCTTCCCACCCGCCGGGACGTCGGAACTGACGTCGGTTCTACGGCCGCACAACGAGGGCGGCATGCTGCCGCGCAAGGGGGTGGTCGAGGTGGTCTCCTCCGTCCGGCGCGACGGCGGCGAGATCGCCGACAACCTGCGCTGGGGCGTGTTTGCCGTGTTCGAGGGCGAGACCGACTACGCGCGCCGCTGCTTCACCGAATACGGCGTGGCGACCGACCCGTCGGGCCGCTACGCCGCGCTGTGGCGGCCCTATCACTTCATCGGGCTGGAGCTGGGTGTGTCGGTCGCCTCGGCGGCGCTGCGGGGCGAGCCGACCGGCAGCGGCGACGCCTGGCGCGGCGATCTGGTGGCGGTGGCCAAGCGCGCCCTGCGCGCCGGCGAGACGCTGGATGGCGAGGGCGGTGCCTGCGCCTGGGGCAAGTGCATCCCGGCAGCGCGGTCGCGCGCGCTGGATGCGCTGCCGATCGGCCTGGCGCATGGCATCCGCCTGGTGCGCGACGTGGCGGCGGGCGCCATCATCACCACCGCCGACGCACCGCCCGACCCGGCGGCCGAGGCCGTGCGGATGCGGGCCGAGATGGTCGCCGCCTGCGGCTGAGGGAAACATCCGCGCCGCTGCTGCGTTCGGTGACCGGTACTGGACGCCGCGCCTCGCCGGATTTCCAGAATCGATCATTCGCGCTCATAAATGCGTCGCGGGCCGGGTGGTATGCACGGTTCCATACAGACGCCCCGGGAAACGCCCGTCATCGCCATGCGCTCCGCCTTCCACCTCCTCATCGTGGCGATCCTGCTGTTCGGCGGGGCCTGGCCGGTCACCAAGGCGGCCATGGCGAACGCCACGCCGATGTGGTTCGCGCTCGGCCGGGCGGGGCTGGCGGCGCTGGTCACGGCGGTTCTATTGGCGGCGCTGGGGCGGCTGCGCTGGCCGCGGCGGGGGGATTTGCCCTCGGTCTTCGCGCTGGGGCTGTTGCAGCTCGGCGCCTTCTTCATCCTGGCCCATGCCGCCATCGCCATGGTCGAGGCCGGGCGCACGGCCATCATTTCGGCCGTCGTGACCTATTGGCTGATCCCGCTCTCGGTGCTGGTGCTGGGGGAGAGGGTGCCGGCGTATCGCTGGGTCGCGGCGGGGCTGGGGCTGGCGGGGGTGGCGGTGCTGGCCGGTCCCTGGGCGGTGGATTGGGGCAGCACGGACCAGCTGGTCGGCCATGTCATGCTGGTGGCGGCGGCGCTGTTCTGGACCTTGGCCATCGTGACCACGCGCAAATGGCCGCCGCCCACGCCGGTCTTCGAATTGCTTCCCTGGTGCTTCGGCCTGGCGACGCTGGTGATCCTGCCCTTCGCCGTGGCGCTGGAGCCCGAAGGCGGCATCTTCGGCCCGGCCTGGCCCTTCATGCTGTATATCGGGCTGGTCGTCGCGCCGATCGGCACCTGGTGCGTGATCGAGGTCGGCCGCCGGCTGCCGGGCGCGGTGGCGTCGGTGGCCTTCCTGCTGGTGCCGGCCTTTGGCGTGCTGGTCAGCACGCTGTGGCTGCATGAACCGATCGGCTGGGACATGGCGGTGGGGGGCGTGCTGATCGTGGGGTCGGTCATCCTGGCGGCGCGGACGTGATGCTCGCGGTGACCGAGGCCGGCGCCGGCACGCCGCTGGTGCTGCTGCACGGGCTGTTCGGCGCAGGGCAGAATTGGGGCGGCATCCGGTCGGTCCTGGCGCGGCGCTTCAGGGTGCTGACGCCGGACCTGCGGAACCACGGTGCCTCCCCGCGTGCGCCGGACATGGCCTATGCCGCCATGGCCGAGGATGTCGTCGCCGTGCTGGACGCCGCCGGGATCGACCGCGCGGCGGTGCTGGGCCATTCGATGGGCGGCAAGGTGGCGATGGCGCTGGCGCTGGCGCATCCCGACCGGGTCGAGCGGCTGGTCGTGGCCGACATTGCGCCGGTGCGCTACCGGCCGGCGCTGCGCGGCTATGTCGCGGCCATGCAGGGGGTGCCGCTGCGTGCCGGGCTGGCGCGGCGCGAGGCCGATGCGATGCTCGCCGCCACCATCCCCGAGGCCGGCATCCGCGCCTTCCTGTTGCAGAACCTGCGGTTCGAGACCGACCCGCCGGCATGGCGCCTCGGCCTGGACGAGATCGCCGCCGCGATGCCCGTCATCGAGGATTTCGCGGTGCCTCCGGAGGCGCGCTTCGACGGCCCGGTGCTGGTCATGGCGGGCGAGACATCCGGCTACATCCGCGCTGAGCATCACGACGCCTTCCGCGCGCTGTTCCCGGCGGTGCGCTTTGCCACGGTGGGAGGCGCCGGGCATTGGGTGCATGCGGAGAATCCGTCAGGCTTCCTGGCGCTGCTGCAACCCTTCCTGGACGAGGCGGCTTAGCCGGGCGGCCTGAATCGCTGCACGCCGCGGCGCGGCGAGGGCCTGCGTGGATCGCGCGATTTCCATTCGGATGATGCGGCGCCGACGCCTCGCGCATGCGGAATATTACGCGGCGGGAGATTTTCCGGCGTACTGCGGGAGTTTCCCGGCCGATATGAGCGTCCTGCGTCGGACGTCCGCGTGATTTCACTTGCAATCTACGAAGCCGCTGCATATTTTCCGGCCGCACCCGATGAGCGGGTGCTGACGCCATCGCACGTGCCGCGAGGCCCGGTATCCCGGGCCACAAGCAACGACGGGACGCGTCCTTTGTTCGATCCGGCCACGCCTGTGGGCCGGAAGGTTCGAGGGAGCCGCCTGTGTCGCCTGTCCGCCGCCCTGCGATGAGACCTCATCGCACCAGCCGCAGCGCCTGATCCGCGCCGCTGCGCCGCCGTCCCGTCCCTAAGCCCGCACCCCGGGCCGAGGGGGTTGCGGGGCGTCGTGTGCGGCGGACCGCCGGCAGGTTCCCTCATTCCCCGCCGCCGCGCCCGGGTTCGTCCCGTGGCGCGGCGGCGGGCGCGCGACAATTCTCTCCGCGAAGGTTCGATGCCATGACCCAGTTTCGCCCGCGTGCCGCCGTCTCGCCCCTGCGCCGCCCCGCCGCCGCGCGCCTTGGCCTGCGCGCCGCCGCGCCGCGTCGCACGACGGTCGATGCCGCGATCGCCGCGCTGCGCCCGCAGGACCCGATGCATTGCCTGCGCCCGCAGGCGGTGAGCGACGCCGCGCGCGCCTTCGTCACGGCCTTTCCGGGCGATGTGCTCTATGCCGTGAAGTGCAATGCCGAACCGACCATGCTGCGTGCCATCGCCGCCGGCGGCGTCGCGCATTTCGACTGCGCTTCGGAGGCCGAGGTGCGGCTGCTGCGGACGCTGTTCCCGCAGGCGGCGATCCATTTCATGCATCCGGTGAAGGCGCGCGGTGCGATCCGCAGCGCCTGGTCGCAGCATGGCGTGCGCGACTTCGTGCTCGATACCGATGGGGAACTCACCAAGATCCTGCAGGAGACCGGCGGCGGCGCGGGTGAGCTCGGCCTGGTGGTGCGCCTGGCGCTGCCCAAGGGCAATGCGGCCTACGACCTGTCGGGCAAGTTCGGCGCGACGCCCGCGGAGGCCGCCGCCCTGCTGCGCGCCGCGCGCCCGCATGCCGCGCGGCTCGGCCTGTCCTTCCACGTCGGGTCGCAGTGCATGGATCCGGCCGCCTGGACGCGCGCGCTGGCGCTGGCCGCCGAGGTCATCGCCACCGCCGGCGTGGCGGTCGAGATCGTCGATGTCGGCGGCGGCTTCCCGGTCGCCTATCCCGGCAGCGAGCCGCCGGCCCTGGCGCTGTTCATGGACGCCATCCGCGCGGGTGCGGCGCTGCTGCCCGAAGGCGTGCGCCTGTGGGCCGAACCCGGCCGCGCGCTGGTGGCCGGCGGCGCGTCGGTGGTCGTGCAGGTGCAGGCGCGGCGTGGCGATGCGCTGTATGTGAATGACGGCGTCTACGGCGCGCTGTCGGATGCCGGCGCGCCGGGCTTCCGCTTCCCGCACCGCCTGGTGCGCGACGGCGGCGACCCGGTCGCGGCGGTGACGCGCGACTTCACGCTGTTCGGCCCGACCTGCGACAGCGCCGACGTGATGCGCGGCCCCTGGTCCCTGCCCGCCGATGTGCGCGAGGGCGACTGGATCGAGATCGGCCAGCTCGGTGCCTATGGCACCGCGCTGCGGACCGCCTTCAACGGCTTCGACCAGGCGGTTGTCACGGAAGTGACCGATTCACCCATGCTCGCCACGGCGGGCTATGAGGCATCCGCGCCCGCGCGCGCCGCCTGACGACCTGCTGCAAAGGAACCACGATGATGAAGCACGCCGCCTTCGACGGCCGCCTGGTGATGCTCGGCTTCGGCTCGATCGGCCAGGGCGTCCTGCCGCTGATCCTGCGCCATATCGACATGCCCAAGGACCGCATCGAGATCGTGACGTCGGATGCGCGCGGCGAGGCCATCGCGGCCCAGCACGGCATCAGGCACACCGTGCTGCCGATCACCCGCGCCAACTACGAGGCCGAGCTGCGCGCGCGCCTGAACAAGGGCGACCTGCTGTGCAACCTGTCGGTCGATGTGTCCTCCGTCGCGCTGATCAAGCTGTGCCGCGAGATCGGCGCGCTGTACCTCGACACCTGCATCGAACCCTGGGAAGGCGGCTATACCGATGCGTCGCTGACGCCCTCGCAGCGGTCCAACTACGCGCTGCGTGAGAGCGCGCTGGCGCTGAAGGATGGCGCCGGGCCGACCGCGGTCACGACGCATGGCGCGAACCCCGGCCTGGTGTCGCATTTCGTCAAGCAGGCAATGCTGAACATCGCGAAGGACACCGGCCATGACGTGGCGGAGCCGTCCTCGCGCGAGGGCTGGGCGAAGCTCGCGGCCGACCTCGGCATCAAGGTGATCCACATCGCCGAGCGCGACACCCAGGTCGCGAACCAGCCCAAGCGGCGCGGCGAGTTCGTCAACACCTGGTCGATCGACGGCTTCGTGGGCGAAGGCAACCAGCCCGCCGAACTCGGCTGGGGCAGCCATGAGAAGGGCCTGCCGCCCGATGGCAAGCGGCACGATTTCGGCTGCGATGCCGCCATCTACCTGATGCGCCCGGGCGCCTCCACGCGCGTGCGCTCCTGGACGCCGCTGGAAGGGCCGATGCACGGCTTCCTGATCACGCACAACGAGGCGATCTCGATCGCCGACTACTACACCGTGCGCGACGCCGCCGGTGCCGCGGTGCATCGCCCGACCTGCCACTACGCCTACCACCCCTGCGACGACGCGGTGCTGTCGGTCCACGAACTCGCCGGCAAGAACTGGCAGATGCAGGCCGAAAAGCGCCTGATGATGGACGAGATCACGTCCGGCATGGACGAGCTCGGTGTGCTGCTGATGGGGCACGCGAAGGGTGCGTATTGGTATGGCTCGCGCCTGACCATCGAGGATGCGCGCAAGCTCTGCCCGCACAACAACGCGACGTCGTTGCAGGTGACCGTCGCGGTGCTCGCCGGGCTGGTCTACGCCATCGAGAATCCGAACGAGGGCGTGCTCGAAGCCGACGAACTCGACCACGCGCGGATGCTGGAAGTGTGCTTCCCGTATCTCGGCGAAATGGCAGGGGTGTATTCCGATTGGACGCCGCTGCAGGGGCGCGGGGCGCTGTTCCCCGAAGCGACCGATCCGGATCCGTGGCAGTTCTCCAACTTCCGCGTCGTCTGACCGATCCCGGAGAGGGGAGCCGCCCCTCTCCGGACCCTTGGCGGCAGTGCCGCCAAGCCCGCAAAGGGCCGAAAGGCCCTTTGATCCCGTCACTTCAAGAACGCTATCCTGGGCGGGACATGAACATCCCGAACAGACCGGCACCGACAGGCGCCGAAGCCGTACCCGACAGCCACGGCATCAAACTCTTTCGCGCCGACCCGACACTCGCGGGCCTGCTGCGGCTGTATCTGCCGGCGGACCTGCTGAAGCACCTGGCGCCGCATCTCGACCGGCTTGGCGCGCTGGCCGGCGGACCGCTCGCCGACCTCGCGGCAACCGCCGACACCAACCCACCCGAACTCCTCCACCGCACGCGGCGCGGCGAGAACGCGCAATCCATCGCCTACCACCCCGCCTATCGCGACATGGAACGCCTGGCCTTCGGCGACTACGGCCTGGCCGCACTGTCGCATCGCGCCGGCGTGCTCGACTGGCCCGCACCCATGCCGGCAGCGGCGAAATACGCCATCACCTACCTGTTCGTGCAGGCGGAATTCGGCCTGATGTGCCCGGTCTCGATGACCGACAGCCTGACGCGCACGCTGCGGAAATTCGGCGACACCGCGCTGGTCGACCGCTACCTGCCGGCACTGACATCGCAGGACATGGACGACCTGTTCCAGGGCGCGATGTTCATGACCGAACAAGGCGCGGGGTCGGACATCGCGAACACCGCCGTGACCGCTGCGCCTAACGCCGACGGCTCCTGGGCGCTGAGCGGCGACAAGTGGTTCTGCTCGAACGCCGATGCGGAACTGGCGATGGTGCTCGCGCGGCCCGAGGGCGCGGCGCCGGGCATCAAGGGTGTCTCGCTGTTCCTGCTGCCGCGCGTGCGGCCCGATGGCACGCCCAACCGCTACCGCATCGTGCGGCTGAAGGAGAAGCTCGGCACGCGGTCCATGGCCTCGGGCGAGATCACGCTGGAAGGGGCTACCGCCTGGATGCTCGGCGAACCCGGCGCGGGCATGCGCCAGATGGCCGACATGGTGAATAATTCGCGCCTGTCGAACGCCGTGCGCGCCGCCGGCATGATGCGCCGCGCGGTGACCGAGGCGCTGTTCATCGCCCATCGTCGCATCGCCTTCGGCGCGCCCATCATCAACCTGCCGCTGATGCGCCGCCAACTCGCGAAGATGCTGGTGCGGGCGGAACAGGCGCGCTCCATGGTGTTCCAGACGGCCGAGGTCCTGCGGCGGTCCGATACCGGCGAACCCGGCGCCTACGCGCTGCTGCGGATCCTGACGCCACTGGCAAAGTTCCGCGCCTGCCGCGATGCGCGCGTGGTCACCGGCGACGCGATGGAGGTGCGCGGCGGCTGCGGCTACGTCGAGGACTTCCCCGATGCGCGCCTGGTGCGCGACGCGCATCTCGGGTCGATCTGGGAAGGCACGTCGAACATCGTCGCGCTGGATGTGCTGAGGGCCGCGGCGCGCGAGGGATCGCTGGAGGCGCTGGAAGTGCATCTGGCATCGCTACGCGTGGACCTGCCGGGGCTTGCCGACGCCACGGCCCGCGCCTTCACCCTGGCGCGTCACGCCGGCGGCGCGGGCGGGCCGGTGCTGGCGCGGCAGGCGGCGACGGGCCTCTACAACGTCGCGACGGCCACCATGATGACGTGGGAAGCGCGCGCCGTACCCGAACGCGGCGCGCTGGCCACGATGGTGCTGAAGCACCGCGTGCTGCCGCGCGACCCGCTGGCGCCGGTCGACGAACCCATACCCGACGCGCTGCTGCCCGACCCCGGCGCTATGCGCTGATCTGCGTCAGCGTGATCTCCGGCGGCACGCCGAAGCGCACCGGCAGGGTGGTGGTGCCGAGGCCGCCGGAGACCACCAGGTCGCGCCCATCTTCGCGAATGTGTCCCCACGCATAGCGGTTGCCGTAGCGCGACGGGATGCGCGGCGAATAGCCCAGCAGCCGCACCTGCCCGCCATGCGTATGCCCGCAGAAGGTGACCGCCGCGCGCGCCGGTAGGCGGGCGAAGATGTCGGGTTCGTGCACCATCAGCAGCAGCGGCGTGTCGCCCGCGGCGTCGCGCATGACGCGCGGCAGATCGTCGGCGCCACGCTCGAAACCGAAGGCCCAGGTGGAATCGAGGCCGCCCACCAGCACCGGCCCGGCACGCTGAACGCGGTTGCTCAGCACCGAGATCCCGGCACCCTCGAAGGCGCGCGCGATCGAGGGCATCGCACCGCGGCCGGCGCGCATCGCGGTGTCGTCCTCCCACCAGTCGTGGTTGCCGGTCACCGCGAAAACCCCGTGGCGCGCGCGCAGCGCACCCAGCCGCCGCGCCACGTCGGCGTGGTCCAGCAGGCGCGTGACGAAGGGCGATGACGGGCCGTAGTCACCCAGCAGCAGCGTAACGTCCGGTGCCAGGTCGTTGGTTGCGGCGACGATGTGTTCGATCCGTGCCTCGTCCATGATGGGCGCGCCGGCATGCAGGTCAGCCAGCGCGGCAACACGCAGCGTCAGCCCTGGCGGCCAGCCGGCTGGAGCAATCCGATGCCGCTGCACCTCCAGGCGCAGGAACGGCTCCACGCCGAAGCCGTAGCCTGCGAGACCCACGCCCGCCGCCGTTGCACCGCCGAGTCCTGCCAGTATTCCGCGTCGTCCGATCATGGTGCTGGTGTGCCACGCGATCATGGCGCGGCTGCGGCAATGCTTGCGCGCGCCATCGCGCCAGCCACATGCCCGCCATGCCAGAGACCCCTGCCCCCACCCGCGCCGCCGCGCTTGATCGCCTGGCCGAATTCACCCCACGCATGGGCCGCGCCTATGCCGCCGGGCGCAACCACGATCCGGGGCCGGGTGCGCGGCGCGATGTGTCGCTTCTCTCCCCGCATATCCGCCACCGGCTGTTGACCGAGCAGGAGGTGGTCGCCGCCGCGCTCGCCCATCACGGCCCGCAGGCGGCGGAGAAATTCATCCAGGAGGTGTTCTGGCGCAGCTACTGGAAAGGCTGGCTGGAGCTGCGCCCGTCGGTCTGGACGCGCTTCGCGGCCGAGCGCGACCGCGCGCTGGTATCGCCGCCGCCGGGGCTGGATGCGGCGCTGCGCGGCGCGACCGGCATCGACTGCTTCGACGCCTGGATGGCGGAACTGCGCGAGACAGGCTGGCTGCACAACCATGCGCGCATGTGGTTCGCCAGCATCTGGATCTTCACGCTGCGCCTGCCCTGGGTGCTCGGCGCGGATGCCTTCCTGCGGCACCTGCTGGACGCCGATGCGGCGTCGAACACGCTGTCCTGGCGCTGGGTCGCGGGGATGCAGACGCGCGGCAAGCACTATGTCGCGCGGGCGGAGAACATCGCGCGCTACACCGATGGGCGCTTCGATCCTCGCGGGATGCTCGACGAGAACCCCGCGCCGCTCGATGACGGGCCGGCGCCGCCGCCTGCCGCGCTGCCGCCTGCCGACCACGCGCCCGACGGCCCTGCCCTGCTGCTGCTGCACGAGGACGACCTGCATCCCGAAAGCCTCGACCTCGGCCGCGCGCGCATCGTCGCGGTGGCCGGGGTGGCGGTGCCGGATGCGCGCTCGCCGCGCGGCGGCGCGACCGGCTTCGCGGATGCAGCGATGGAGGATGCGCTGGCGCGCGCCGGCGCACATTTCGGCGTGGAGGCGGCCCGCCTGGACGTCGCCGCGCTGGCCGATGCGGCGGCGGCGTCAGGCGCGCGCACCGTCGTCATGCCCTGGGCGCCGGTGGGCTGGACGGCGCATGCGCTCGCACCGCTCGGCCCGGCGCTGGCCGCACGCGGCATCGCTTTGCATGTCGTGCGGCGCGACTGGGACAGCCTGTGCTGGCCGCTTGCGACCAAGGGCTATTTCGCGTTCCGGGAACGCATTCCCGGCTTCTGCGCCGCGTTGGTCAGATCGCCGCCGGCGCCTTGAAGCGGCCATCCTTGGCGAGGTCCGCCGCGCGCCAGAAGTACCAGGCGGCCGTGGTGCGGTAGGGCGCCCAGGCCGCGCCGATCTCGCCCAGCGCGCGTGGCCTGGGCTGTTCGTCGAGGCCGGCGGCGACGCGGTAGCCCTCGCGCACGCCGAAATCATCCACCGGCAGGATGTCGGCGCGCCCGAGGGTGAAGATCAGCAGCATCTCCACCGTCCAGCGACCGACGCCGCGCAGCGGCACCAGGCGTTCGACCAGCGCATCATCCGACAGGCGCCGCGCCTGGGCGCGCGTGGGCACGATGCCCAGCGCGGCCTTCTCGGCGATGTCGCGGATCGCCAGCACCTTGTTGGCGGACAGGCCGCAGGCGCGCATCTGTTCGGGCGTGGTGGCCAGCACCGCCTCGGGCGCGGGGAAGCCAGCCGGGCAGCAGCAGGCGATGAAGCGGCCGAGGATCGCCTCCGCCGCGCGGCCATGCACCTGCTGGTGCGCGATGGCGCGCACCAGCGCCTCGTAGGGCTGGCGCTTCGCGGGCACCAGCGTGCAGGGGCCGACCTGGCGGATGACGCGCTTGAGCACCGGGTCGCGCCTGAGGTGCCGCAGCGCCTCGGGCGACCCGATGCTCATCGGAACACCAGGTTCGGCAGCGCCATCGTGATCCAGGGGACGTAGGTGATGACCATGAGGCAGGCGAAGATCACGCCGATGAAGATGCCAAGGTAGCGCATCATCTGGTCGACACCGCAGCGCGCCACCTGTGCCGCCGCGAACAGGTTCACGCCGAAGGGCGGCGTGATCATGCCCAGTGCCAGGTTCACCACCATGATCGTGCCGAAATGCACGCCATCCACGCCGAGGCGCTGCGCGGCCTCCTGCAGAATGGGCGCCAGCACGATGATGGAGGCCGAGGTCTCGACGAACATCCCCACCACGAACAGGAACAGGTTCACCACCAGCAGGTAGAGCGCCGCGCTGTCGAAGGATGTGGAGAGCCACGCCGCCGCCGCATCCGGCACGCCCTGGCGGTTCAGAAGCCACGAGAACACCGCCGCGCAGGCGATGATGAACAGGATGACCGCGCTGCTGATGACCGACTTGCGGAAGATCGGGAACAGGTCGCGCAGCCCGATCTCGCGGTGCAGGAACATGCCCACCAGCAGCGCATAGACCACCGCCAGCACCGAGGCCTCGGTCGGCGTGGTGATGCCGCCATAGATGCCGCCCAGCACCACCACGGGCATGAACAGCGCGAAGCCAGCCTGGCGCGTGGCGGTCAGGAAGGACAGCCGACCCTCGCCGTCGCGCTTGCCCCAGCCCTTGATGCGGCACCACACCAGCACGGTCACGATCAGCGCGGCCGCGATCAGGATGCCGGGGCCGAAGCCGGCGATGAACAGCTCGGGGATCGAGGTCTGGGTGGTCACGCCATACAGGATCATCGGAATCGAGGGCGGGATCACCACACCGAGTTCCGCCGCCGTTGCCTGCAAGGCCGCCGCGAAGCCGACCGGATAGCCCGCGCGCACCAGCGCGGGGATCATGATGCTGCCGATCGCGAAGGTAGTGGCCACCGAGGAACCGCTGATCGCGGCGAAGATCATGCAGGTGACCACGCAGGTCGCCGGCAGCCCGCCCTGGATGCCGCCCACGATCGAGCGCGCGAATTCCACCAGGCGGCGCGAAATGCCGCCCACCTCCATCAGGTTGCCGGCCAGGATGAAGAAGGGAATGGCGGCGAGCGGAAAGCGGTCGAGCGCGACGAACAATTGCTGCGCGGCGACGATCAGCGGGAAGGAGGTGAATCCCGCGATGCCGACCAGCGCGGCGATGCCGATGGCGATGGCGACCGGAATGCTGGCGGCGAAGAGCACCAGCATGACCGTGAGCATGACGGGGGACATTTATTCAGCCCTCAGGCGCCGGGCGCCGGCATGCGCCGGCTTGGCTTGCGCGCCGTGCACTGTTGCTTCGGGGCCAACGGGCGGGTTGGGCGCGGTCGCGCCGTGCGCTCCCGGATCGCCGGCAGCGATCCGCTGGGCTTGGGTGCAGGTCATACGGCGCTTTCCAGTTCTTCCGAACGCCGGTCGAGGAAATGCGCGACCGCCCCCATCATCGCAAAGACCGCGCCGAGAGGAATCGCCGCATAGCCCCAGGACATCGAGACCTCGAGCCCCGCCATCTCCTGGAACTGCACGCGCTGCGCCATGATCCAGCCGAACCAGAACATCACGCCCAGCATCGACAGGCTGGCGGCCAGCGCCGCCGCCTCCAGCGCCCGTCGCAGCGCGCCGCGGGAGAAACGATGCGCCACGTCGATCGACACCAGCGCGCCGGCGCGCAGCGCGACGGCCACGCCTAGGAAGGCCATCCAGATCAGCGCGGTGCGGACCAGCGCCTCGGACCAGACCGACGGTGTTTCGGTGGCGAAGCGCGCGATCACCTGCCACAGACCCGCCGCCACCGCGACGGCCATCGCGATGCAGGCCAGGATGGCGGCGATGCCCGTGGTCACGCGGTCCACCGCCAGAATCGCGCGGCGCAACCCCGCGCGCATCCCACCGCCGGAGCCGACCCACAGTGCCAGCGCCACGGTCAGCAGCGTCGCCGCCGCCGTCACCTGCAAGGGCAGCAGGTTCATCGCATTCATTGGCATGCCCCCCGGGCCGGATGGGGCGCGGCGAATGGCCGCGCCCCTGGCGTCAGCTCAGTTCGCGCGCCATTCGCGGATGCGCCGCAGCGTCGCGGCGTCCAGCGTGCGCTCCCACTCGGCGAAGGCCGGCGCGAGGGCGGTCTGGAAGGCGGCGGTGTCGACCTCGGTGATGACGGTCATGCCGCGGCGGCGCAGCTCGGCCACGCCGGCATCGTCATCCGCCGTCACGCGCGCGCGGTTGGCGGTCTGCGCCTCGCGCGCGGCTTGCTGGAACAGCGCGCGGTCGGCGGCGTTCAGCCGGCCCACCATGGCCGGGTTGCAGATCATCACCTGCGGCGAATAGACGTGCCGCGTCATGGTCATGAAGCGCTGCACCTGGTTCAGGTTGTTCGCCACGATCACCGAGATCGGGTTCTCCTGCCCATCGACCGTGCCCTGCTGCAGCGCCGGCACCAGCTCACTGAATGCCATCGGCGTGGGCAGCGCGCCCAGCGTCGTGAAGGCGCGCATGTGCACCTGGTTCTCCATGGTGCGGATCTTGAGCCCGCGCATGTCGGCCGGCGTGTTCACCTCGCGCCGGGAGTTGGTCAGATTGCGGAAGCCGTTCTCGATCCAGATCACGCCGACCAGGCCGCGCGGCTGGAAGCGCGTCAGCACCTGCTGGCCGATCTCGCCATCCAGCACGCCGCGCGCATGCGTCGCGTCGCGGAACAGGAAGGGCACGTCGAAGATGCGGACTTCCGGCACGAAGTTCCCGACCGGGCCGGTCGAGGTGAAGGTGCAGTCGATCGTGCCGATCTGCACGCTCTCGACCATCTCGCGCTCGTTGTCGTTGCGCTGGGCGACCACGCGGTAGCGGTTGTTGGTCAGGCGCTGGAAGGACTCGGCGAAGGTGCTGGCGCCGACGCCGGTGTGGCTGTTGGCCGGCAGCGCGTGCTGCACCGTGATCTGGGTCTGCGCCATGGCGGGCGCGGCGGCGAAGGGCACGGCGAGGGCGGCGGCAAGCGCCAGCCTGCGGGTCAGGGTCATTCCTGGAAGTCCTCCATGTTGATTTCGTGATGCTCCCATAGCCGGGCAGGCAAGGCCCTGGCAATCGGCAGCCATGCGGGCGCGGGGATTGCCGCGGTGCAGCGCGGCGCGGTAGTCAGGCGGCCATCGGCGGCAAGACCGATGCGAAAGCCCGGGCAACGCAGACAGGATTGTCCGCGACATGCTGGAATTCATGCCCGAGTGGCTCCATGCCCTGATGCTGGTGCTGTTCATCGACATCGTCCTGGCGGGCGACAACGCCATCGTGGTCGGCATGGCCGCCGCGGGGCTGCCGGCCGACCAGCGCCGCAAGGCGATCATCTGGGGCATCGCCGCCGCCACCGTCATGCGGATCGCCTTCGCGTCGATCACGGTGCAACTGCTGTCCGTGGTGGGCATCGTGCTGGCGGGCGGGGTGCTGCTGCTGTGGGTCTGCTGGAAGATGTACCGGGAGCTGCGCGAGGGCGCGGCCCATAGCCCCGACGTCACCGAGCAGGACGAGGGCGTCGAGGCGCTGGAAGGCGGTGCCACGCCCGGCGCGCCACGCAAGACGCTGCGCCAGGCCATCACGCAGATCCTGGTCGCCGACGTGTCGATGAGCCTCGACAACGTGCTGGCCGTGGCCGGGGCGGCGAAGGAACACCCGATCATCATGGTCATCGGCCTGGCGATTTCCGTCGTGCTGATGGGCGTGGCCGCGTCGCTGATCGCGAGGCTGCTCGACCGGCATCGCTGGATCGCCTGGATCGGGCTGCTGGTGATCCTGTATGTCGCGCTGAACATGATCTACGAGGGCACTCACCAGGTCACCGCGGCGGTGCCGGAGGCCTATGCCTACCTGTTCCTGCCGCTGGGCTTCCTGGTGCCGGCGATCGCAGGCGTCTTCCCGGTCTGGCTGTGGGTGTTCGCCACGTTCCTCCAGGTGGTGTTCTACGCCTTCGTGGTGACGCTGGTGGCCGGCGCGGCCCGTGCGCTGGGCCGGCCGGCGGGGCACTGAGCGCGCGCTCAGTCCGGGCGGATGCCGCTCTCGCGGGCGATGCTCGCCCAGCGTGCGGCATCCGCGTTCAACCAGGCCTGAAGTTCGGCGGGCGGGATCACCAGCGGCTCGGTGAAGTTCGCCTTCAGGCGGTCGAGCATCGCCGCGTCCATGGCCTTGCCGAAGGCGTCCTGCAGCCGCGCCAGGATCGGCGCGGGCACGCGCGCCTGCGTCAGCACGCCGTTCCACACACTCAGGTGGTAGCCGGGCACGCCCGATTCCGCGAGCGTCGGCACGTCGGCCAGCGCGCCGAGCCGGCGGTTCATGGTGACCGCCAGCGCCTTCACCGACCCGCCGCGGATATGCGGCGTGGACGTCGCCGAGGCATCGAACAGCAGATCGAGGTCGCCCGCGATCATCGCCGCCACCGCGGGCGAGGATCCGCGATAGGGGACGTGCACCACCTCGAGCCCCGCCATGCGCGTCAGCATCACCTGCGACAGATGCGAGGACGACCCGTTGCCGACCGACCCGAACAAAATCTTGCCGGGTTCGGCCTTCATGCGCGCGATGGCTTCCTGCGCGTTGGCGGGGTTCCAGCGGCGCGGGTTGCACACGAGCACATTGGGCATATCGGCCATCATGCCGACACCCACCAGGTCGCGCCGCGGGTCGAAGGACGGGTCGGGGTACAGCACCGGGTTCACGCCCTGCGTCGCCATGGTGCCGAGGAACAGCGTGTGGCCGTCCGGTTCCGCCTGGGCCGCGGCCTTGGCGCCGATATTGCCGCCGGCGCCGGGGCGGTTCTCGACCACCACGGGCTGGCCGATGTGCCGGCCCAGCGCGTCCGCGGCCAGGCGGCCCATGATGTCGGTCACGCCGCCGGGAGGATAGGGCACGATGATGCGAAGCGGCTTGTTCGGGAAGGCGGGCTGGGCGCGCAGCGCGGGCGCGGCAAGCAGGCCGGCGGTCGCGGCGATCGCGGCGCGGCGGGTGATGCGGGTCATGGCGGTTCTCTCCCAGGGCTTTTGTTGCCCCGAGCCTGTCGCGTCGCGCCCGGGGATGCAAGCCCGCGCTCAGCCCAGCAGCAGCATCGCTGCCCAGCCGATCGTGAGCACCGCGAGCAGCGATGGCAGAAGCAGCCGCCACACCTGCGCCGGGCGCGTGCCATCGCCCAGCAGCCCGCAGACCAGCGCGGTGACGCCGACCGACATCCCCGCCCCTGCCGCGCCGGCGAAGTTATGGACGGCCGGGGCGAGCAGCGGCGGCAGTCCGGCAGCGAGGCCGAGCGCCTGCTGCACAGGCATCATCGCCGCGTTGGACCCGACATTGCTGCCGGTCACCAGCCCCGCCAGCAGGCCGAGCGGCGGGACGGCATAGGGCGCAGCCTGGCCCAGCGCATCCGCCGCCGCCTGCGCCAGCGCGCCGGTCGCGCCGCTGCCGGCCATCCAGCGCGCCAGCAGGACATACAGCAGCAGGACCAGCGCGGGGCGCGCCGCGCGATGCAGCGCGCCGGTCGCGCGCTTGCGCGGCGCATCGCTGATCGCCAGCAGCCCCGCCGAGACCACCAGCAGCACGATGGCGACATGCGTGACCGGAAAGGCCGGCAACGCGGGATAGGGCTGCCAGGATGGCGGCGCCGGCAACGCCCGCGCGCCGAGCAGCGCGACGGTCAGGACCGCGTAAGGTGCCAATGCGCGGGCAGCCCGCATCCAGCCTGCGGCATCGCGCGGCGGGTCGGCGCGCCACAGCGCAAACAGCAGCGGCAGGCCGGAGGCGAGGATGCCCAGCACCTCGAAGGGCAGCACCCAATGGCCGGCCACCAGGATCGCCGCCATCACCGCCAGCATGGCCATCTGCGCGAGGCGCTCGCCACCCGGCACCGGCACGCCGGCCGCCGCCGAGAGCCGCCAGCAGACCGGCCCCAGCGCGAGCAGCCAGGCGGCATTGGGCAGCGCGGTGAGTGCGGCGATCTCCTGCGCCGGCGCGCCCACAAGCACCGCGCCCAGCGCCGTGCCGGGACCCAAGCCCCCCCACGGGATCATGCACAGCGACAGCAGCGCGAGCGCCGCCGCCGGCGCGCCGCGGATGCCCATGCCGCGCAGCGCCGCCAGCGCGAAGACCGCGCCGACCGCGAAACCGGTGACGCTCTCCATGAAGACGCCCATCAGCAGCGTGGCGGTGAAGATGGCGCGGGGTGTGGCAGCGGCGTGCGTGGCGGCGGCGTCGCGGCGCTCGACGGCGGCGTGGAACAGCAACCCGCCCAGCACCACGCCGATCGGCTGCACCGCGAGGAAGGCGCCGCGCAGGGCTTCATCGGCCAGGAAGGGCAGCACGCCGGCGACGGCGGGCAGCGAGACGAAGGCCGCCGGGACCGTCGCCGCCAGCGCCGCCAGCACGGCCACCAGCGGCCCGGCGCGGCCCGAGACCAGCAGGCCGAGCAGCAGCAGCAGCGGCGCCGCCTGGACCGCGAGGATCACGTCACATCCCGTGCAAGGCTGCCAGGCCCCGCAGGGGGAGTGAGCGCACGGCGCGATCGCGCCCACCCTGGACGCCGCCGCCAGCGCACCATCGCGGGGCGCGCACGCCAGGCGCGCCCGGCGCCTGAGGGCACGCCAAGCCTCATCACGCCTCCAGCACGAAAGTCTTGCCGACCGCGCCGGGCACCACGACCGCCTCGCCATGCGCGCGTTCCAGCGCGTTCAGCGCGCGCCAGCCGGTGCAATGCGACGGGAACATCCAGCGCAGCCCGAAGCCACCAAGGTCCGCCACCGTCTGCGGGATGACGCGTTCATTGGTGCCGGCCAGATGGAAGCCGCCCATCACAGCCAGCAGCGGCAGGTCGGGCATCAGGCGGCGCGCCTCGTGCAGCACATTGACGATGCCGCAATGCGAGCAGGCGGAGAATACCACCAGCCCGCGCCCGCGCAGGTTCACCGCGATGAAGCGTTCGTCCGGCAGCCATTCGTCGGGCTGCCATTCGGCGGTGTCAGGCCCGCGCGCGACCTGACCAGGCAGGCCGGTCTCGTAGTCCGTCACGCGCGGGATCTCGCCGCTGACCAGCACATGGCCGGCGACCACGGCGGGTTCGCGTGAGACCTGCGGGGACGCGCCCATCGCCGCCCATTCGGCGGGGGCGGGCACGCGGTCCATCGGCAGCACGCCGCCATCGGGTTGGCGCGATCCGCGTTCGCGGAACATGCCCGGATGCAGGTGCAGCGGAACCTCGCGGCCGCCATTGCCAGCACGGATCATCTCGATGGCCTTCGGGATGCCGCCGGCATGGTCCCAATGGCCATGCGAGAGCACCACCGCCTCGATCGCGCCGAAATCCACGCCGAGTCGCGGGCCGTTGCGCTCCACCGCGTAGTCCACCGGGCCGCCGTCGAACAGGATGCTGCGGCTCTCATCGCCCTCGGTCACGGTGATGACCAGCGCCAGGCCGTGATTGGCGCAGCAGATCGCCGCACCCGAGCTGCGCTTCATCCCCATCCTTTGCAGCCGCACCCATTCGCGCGTGACGAAGGACGGCGTCGAGGACAGCGTATCCGTGACGTTGTCCACCAGGATGGTTATCTCGATCCGATCCACCGGCCGAGGTGCCAGCATGCCCAATTTCCTTCCCGAACCCTACGCAGCCTATGGCAGCAACCTGTGGCACGACCAGATGCGCCGGCGCTGCCCGGATGCGCGCGTGGCGGGTAGCGTGGTGCTGGAAGGCTGGCGCCTGGTGGTGCGGAAATACGCGCTGATCGAACGCGATGACGCCGCGTCCTGCCCTATCGGGCTGTGGCAGGTGACGGCGGCGTGCCTGGAGTCGCTGGACCGCTACGAAGGCCCGCGCACCTATCGGCGCGTGCAGGTGCCGCTGCCCGGCGGCGGCACGGCCTGCACCTATACCGAGATCCGCATTCGCCCCGGCCCGCCGGCGGCGGAATACGTGCAGCGCCTGCGCCGCGGCTATGCGGATTTCGGCTTCGACACGGCGGTGCTGGAATCCGCCATTGTCGAATCCGGCTTCAGCGGCGCCGCGCTTCCGCGACCGTGACCACCACGGCGCCGGTGAGGATCACGCCGGCGCCGAGCCAGGTCCAGCCATCCGGCACTTCGTTGAAGATCGCCCAGCCGAAGCCGGCGACCACGATCAGCCGCAGATACTGGAAGGGCGCGATGGCCGAGGCCTCGCCATGCCGGTACGCGCTGGTGATCAGCCAGATGATCCCCGGCGCGAAGCCGGCGACCGAGGCCAGGATCAGCAGGTCGACGAAGCCGAGCGGCACCCACGCCATGACAGCGAAGGGTGCGGACCCCGCCGTGGTCACGAGCCCGACCCAGGCCATGATCGTGGTGTTGCGGTCCTGCTGCGCCAGCACGCGCGAGGACAGCGTAATGCCGCACCAAGTCACGGCGGACGCGATCGCCAGCGCAACCCCCAGCATCGACACCGTCGTCCCCGGCCGCAGCATCACCGCCACGCCGATGAAGCCCGCGATGGTGCCGGCCCAGCGCCAGCGATCCACCCGTTCGCCGAGCACCGGCCCGGCCAGCAGCGTGGTGAACATCACGTTGGTGAAGGACAGCACCGTCGCGGTCGCGAGGTCGAGCGGCCCGAAGGACGCGTAGTAGAAGCCCCAGGTGAGCAGCGACGACGCCCCGCGCAGCAAGTGCAGCCCCGGCCGCGTCGTGCGGAACACCGCGAGGCCCGTCGCCGCGATCATCGGCGCCACCCACACCAGCTGGCCAAGCGAGCGCGCAAACACCTGCACCTCGACCGGGATGCCGCGGGCGGTCATCAGGCGGATCGCCAGCGCCTCGGCGGCGAACAGGATCGCCGCCACCGCCATCAATGCGCCGCCGCGCAGATTGCCCGAAAGTCCCTGGAACATTGACGGCGGCTGCCTCCGGCGTAGCGTCAGTCAGATAGCGGCGGCGCGCGCGCCGCGTCCAGGCGGGAAGGTCGATGCATGGCGGACATGGAAGCGGTGGATCGCGGCCCCATCCTGGTCTGGGGCGCGGGGGCGATCGGCGGCACGATCGGCGCCGCGCTGGTGCGTGCGCGCCACGCCGTGGTCTTCGTGGACATCGAGGCCGACCACGTCGCCGCCATCGCCGACCCGGCACGCGGGCTGACCATCGAAGGGCCGGTCGACCCGCACCGCATCGTCGCGCCGGCCTTCACGCCGGAGACGGTCAAGGGCACCTATCGCCGCATCTTCCTCTGCGTGAAGGCGCATCACACGGAGGCAGCCTGCCACGCGCTGCTGCCGCACCTGCCCCCGGACGGCTATGTGCTGTCGCTGCAGAACGGACTCTGCGAGACCATCATCGCACCCATCATCGGGGCCGAGCGCACGGTCGGCTGCTTCGTGAATTTCAGCGCGGATTGGCACGGGCCGGGGCAGATCATGTATGGCGGCCGCGGTGCGCTGGTGCTGGGCGAACTGGATGGCGCCACCACGCCGCGACTGACCGCGCTGCACGCGCTGCTGCGCGACACCTTCGAACCCAACGCCATCACCACGCCGAACATCTGGGGCTATCTTTGGGGCAAGCTCGGCTACGGCGCGATGCTGTTCGCGCAGGCGCTGGGGGAGAAGGGCATCGCCGATTGCCTCGCGCGCCCCGAATTGCTGCCGCTGTGGCGCGCGCTGGGCGGCGAGGCGATCGCCGTCGCGCGCGCGGAAGGCGTGACACCGCTCGGCTTCAACGGCTTCGACCCGGCGGCGTTCTCCCCCGGTGCCACCGAAGCGCATGCGGCCGCCTCCGTCGCCGCGATGGTCGAATTCAACCGCCCCAACGCCAAGACGCATTCCGGCGTCTGGCGCGACCTGTGGGTGCGCCGCCGTCGCACGGAAGTGGATGTGCAGATCGCCCCCATCGCGACCATCGGCGCGAAGCATGGCCTGCCCTGCCCGGCCGTGCGTGCGCTGGTCGCCATGACGCATGAATGCGAAGCCGGCACGCGCCCGATGTCGGATGCCAACCTCACGGAGTTGCTGCCATGACGGAATTCGATTTCGGCGGCACGGTGGTGGCCGTGACCGGCGCGGGCCACGGGTTCGGGCGCGCCATCGCGCGGTCCTTCGCGCAGCAGGGCGCGCAGGTCTTCGCCTGCGACCTCTCGGCGACCGAACTGGAGGACACCGCCGACCATCCCGGCAGCATCCACACCAGCGCCTTCGACCTGACCGCGCCCGGCGCCGCCCGCGCCTGGATCGCCGATGTCGAGAAGCTCGCCGAGGCACCCGTCGGCGTGCTGGCCTCCAATGCCGGCGGCGTGCGCGGCCAGGTGATGCGCCCGGTCGAGGACGTGCCGGAAGACGACTGGCACGACGTGGTGAATATCAACCTGCACGCCCATTTCCTGCTGGCGCAGGCGGTCGCGCCGGGGATGAAGCGCGCCGGGCATGGGCGCATCGTCACCATCAGCAGCGGCGCCGGCCTCCAGCCGAGCCGCACCGGCATCCAGGCCTATACCAGCGCGAAGCACGGGCTGATCGGGCTGACGCGGCAGCTCGCGCATGAACTCGGCCCGCACGGCATCACCGCGAACAGCGTCGCACCGGGGCTGATCCTGTCGAACCCGTCGTCCATCAAGCAGTGGGAAGCCTATGGCGAGGAAGGCCAGGCGCGGGTGATGTCCTCCATCGCGCTGCGCCGGCTGGGCGAGGCGCAGGACATCGCCAATGCGGTGATGTTCCTCGCCTCGCCGATGGCGAACTACGTCAACGGGCAGGTGCTCAGCGTCGATGGCGGGAAATAGGCGCGGGGGTTGAACGGCGGCAGGGTCGGGGCAAAATCCCGGGCATGGACCCCAAGGCACTCCTCGATCGTTTCCTCGGCCCCAATGCCGCCGCCGGCGCGGGGGACATGGCGCAACGCGCGCGCGGCGCGCTTGGCGGCAATACCGGCGCGCTGATGGGCGGGGCGGCGGCCGGCGGGCTGCTCGCGCTGCTGCTCGGCAACAAGAAGGTCCGCAAGATGGCCGGCGGCGTCGTCGGCTATGGCGGCGCGGCCGCACTGGGCGCTCTGGCGTACCGCGCCTACCAGGGCTGGCAGCAGGGCACGCCGCCCGCGACCGCCGCTACGCCCCAGCCGGGGGCCCATGCGCCGCTCGCCCTGCCCGCCCCGCCGCCTGCGTTCGCGGCGAACACGCCCGACTTCCAGATGGCGCTGGTCCGCGCCATGGCCGGCGCCGCCATGGCGGACGGCCATATCGACGCGACCGAGCGCGAGGCGATCTTCGGCCATGTCGACCGCCTGGGCCTCGATGCCGAGGCCAAGGGCTTCGTCTTCGACCTGCTGCAACGCCCGCCTTCCTTCGAGGAAATCGCCGCCGGCGCCTCCACGCAGGAACAGGCGGCGGAGCTTTATCTCGCCGCTCGGCTCGCCATCGACCCCGACCAGGCGGCGGAACGCGCCTGGCTGCAGGCGCTGGCGCATCGGCTGAACCTGCCGGCGGGCCTGGCCGACCACCTGGACGGCCAGGCCGCGTCGGCGCTGGGTCAGTAGTAGCGCCAGCTGCAGACGCGGCGCGGCTGGACGCGGTAGAGCGACCGCCCATAGCGGTCGTAGCCGACGAAGGTGCGGGTCCGCACGACCCGGCATACCTGCCGCCGGCGGGGTGCCGGGCGATAGGTTGGCCGCGGCGCGTAGTATTGGCGCTCCTGCTGCCATTGCACGGGCGTGACGCCTGCCTCTGCCCGTGCCGCAGGGGCGCCGGAAAGGCTGCCCCCCAGGGCGACAAGCGCACTCAATACGATCATCCGGCATCGTGCCATATCGGCATTCTCCTTGCTCGTTCTTGGCCTTGCTCGTGGCAGCATGCTGCATTGATGCAGTCGTCTGCCTCGAAGCCGCTGTGTCCCGGCGGCCGCGCAAGGTTCGAACGATCGGGCAAGGAGGGCAAGGCGCGGTTTCACACCACCGCGCCCCCGCCGTCAGTCGAGCGTGCTGAGCAGCCCCGCCATCAGCTTCGCCCGCGGCACCAGGCTGTCCACCAGCACATGTTCCTCGAGCGTATGCGCCAGCGCGCCCTGCACGCCGAGGCCATCGAGCGTGGTCACGCCCATCGCGCCGGTGAAGTTGCCGTCGGACCCGCCGCCGCTGCTCTGGTGCGGGATGTCGAAGCCGATCAGCTGGGCGATGTTGCGCGCCTGCTCATACACCGCCATGCCCTTCGGGCTGGGTTCCCAGACCGGGCGCGTGACGCCGCGCGTCACTTCGAGCTGCACGTCGTTGGCGGAAGATCGCAGCGCCAGCATGCGCGCCACGCCGGCATCGAGGTCCTCCTGCCGCTTGGCCATCGACAGCGCCTCGGCATCGCAATGCGTGGTGACGCAGTTCACCCATTGCCCGCCATGCAGCACGCCGACCGAGAAGGTGCAGTCCTCGGTCGTCATGTCCTCGATGGCGATGATCTGCTTCGCCATTTCGCGGATCGCGGAGCGCCCTTCCGACAACCGCGCGCCGGCATGCGAGGGCCGCCCGGTGGTGCGCAGGTTGAAGCGCGCGATGGCGTAGCGCCCGGTCACGACGCCGCCATCCGGGCGCGCCGGTTCGGGCACAAGCACATATTTGCTGCGCGACGCCTCGGCCTCGATGATGTCGCGCGTGGAGGGGCTGCCGATTTCCTCGTCGGGCGTAAGCAGGAACGTCACGGGCAGCTTGGTCTGCATGCCGGCGGCGAGGATCAGGCGCATCGCCTCGACGCTGATGACCGTGCCGCCCTTCATGTCGACGATGCCCGGGCCGTAGCACTTGTTGCCCTCGCGCCGGATCGGCAGCTTCGCCAGCGTGCCGACGGGATGCACGGTATCGAGGTGCGCCATGACGCAGATGCCCGGTGCGAGGTCGCCGGCCGGGTGCGGGAAGCGCGCGCGCACGCAGTCGCCAAGCCCCATCCGCCCCGGAATGCGGTCGATCCGCGCGCCGAGCAGCGCCAGGTCGCGCGCCGCCATGTCCATCATGCGGTTCACCGCGGCGGCGTCGAAGGTGGGGCTCTCGCAGGCCGACCAGCGGGTCAGGCGCGCGAGGATCTCGTCGGTGTTGAAGGGCAGCGCGATGGCGGGGAAGTCGGTCATGGGGCGTGGCTCCGCAGTGTTGGCCGGCAGGGTCCACCGGCACGCCGCGCGCCGCAAGGGCGGCCGGCTTTCGCGCCGGCGGGCGGCGCGTGCTAGAGCATCGCGCATGAGCGCCACCACACGTCCCCGACCACGGCCCGTGCCGCAGACCGGCCCTGCCGTCTGGGCCGCGGCAGACCTGACCGCCGCCGACTGGATGGTGCCCGTCGGCACCGAGGACGCGGCCGAACTGGAAGCCGCGCTGACCGCGGCCAAGGCCGCCGCGCCGGTGCCGCCGCTTACGCGGCTGCAGCCCATCCTCGCGGCCGTCACCGCGCGGCTCGATACCGGGCGCGGCTTCTGCCTGCTGCGCGGCCTGCCCTTCGACCGCCACGGCGCGGCGGCGGCGGAAGCGGCGCTGCTGGCGCTCGGCGAATACCTCGGCCGGCCGCTGGAAGGCGAAGGCCCGGCGGTGACGCGGCTGACCGGCCCACCGGACGAACGCCCCGGCGCCTCCGGCCCGCCGCGCTTCCACATCGAGGCCTGCGACGCCATCGCGCTGCTCTGCTTGGCGAATGGGCCGGAGGCGCCGGCGCATGTGCTGGTGTCCGCCGGCGCTGTCCACAACGAAGTGATGCGCCGCGACCGCGCCGCGCTGGCCGAGCTGTACGAACCGGCGCCGGTCCTGGAGGATGGCGCGCCGGCCACGCGCGCCGTCTTCACCATGACCGGCGGGGCCTTCGCCGCGCGCTATACCCGCACCGCCGTCGAGGCAGCCGCCGCCCTGCCGCAGCCCGGCGCGCCGCCGCTGCCCGCCGGCCTCGCGCCTGCCTTCGACCTGCTGGATGCGGTCTGCGCCGAACCCGCGCTGATGCTGAAGCTGGAACCGCGCCCGGGCGACCTGCTGCTGTTCAACCCGCATCTGGTGTGGAAGCGCCGCACCCTGGTCGAGACGCCGGACGATGCGCCGGCCGCGCCGCAGGAATTCCGCCGCCTGCGCGTGACCATGGAACATTCCCGCCGCACCGTCGCGGAACCCGTCTGATGCGCCTGCTGGTCGCCAATGCCAATACCACCGAGGCGATCACCCAGGCCTGCGCGCAGGCCGCGCGCGCCGCCGCCGCGCCGGGCACCGAGATCATCCCCGCCACGCCGCGCTTCGGCCCGGCGGTGATCTCCTCGCGCGCCGAGAACGTGATCGCCGGCCATGCGCTGCTGGAATTGCTGGCCGAGCACGCCGGGCAGGTCGATGCCGTGCTGCTGGCGGTCAGCCACGACACCGCGCTGGAGGCGGCGCGGCAGATGATGCCCTGCCCCGTGGTGGGCATGACGGAGGCCGCCTGCCTGGTCGGCTGCATGGCCGGCGGGCGCTTCGGCCTGGTGACCTTCGGCGGTGTGGAGACCTATCGCGAACTGGTGGGGCGGCACGGGCTGTCGTCGCGCCTCGCCGGGCTGGCGGGCGTGGACGCGACGCCGCCCGAGGCGGTGGCCGACCCCGAGGGCGTCGGCACGAAGGTCCTGGCGGCGGTCGAATCGCTGGCGGCGCAGGGCGCGGATTCGGTCGTGCTGGCCGGTGCCGCGCTGGCGGGGTTCGACCGCCGGCTGCAGGCGCGCGCCGCGGTCGCACTGCTGGACGGCATGGCCTGCGGCGTGCGGATGGCGGAAATGCTGGTGGCGCTGCAACTTCCGAAGCCCCGCGGCGGTTCCTATGCGGCACTGCGCGGGCGCAGCGGCGTTGGGCTTTCCCCCGCGTTGTCGGCGATGCTGCGCGGAGGACATTGAAGGAGCGGGCGCCATGCGTCTCGGGGGTCGGGAAAGCCGCAATGTCGAGGACCGGCGCGGCAGCCGCATGGGCGGGCGCGGCATCGCCATCGGCGGCGGCTTCGGCGGCATCGCCATCCTGCTGATCGCGCTGCTGCTGGGCGTCGATCCGAACGAATTGCTGCAAGGCACCCAGGCGCCGCCGCCCCAGGCGCAGCAGCGCCAGATGACCGCGCAGGACGAGGCCGGGCGCCGCTTCGTGGCCCAGGTGCTGGGCGAGACCGAGGAGGTCTGGCGCGCCGAATTCGCCCGCCGCGGCGCGCGCTATGAGGAACCGACGCTGGTGCTGTTCTCCGGCGCCACGCAATCGGGCTGCGGCTTCGCGCAGGCGCAGGTGGGGCCGTTCTACTGCCCGGCCGACCGGCGCATCTACATCGACCTCGACTTCATGGCGGATCTCCAGCGCCGGCTGCGCGCGGGGGGCGACTTCGCCGCCGCCTACATCATCGCGCATGAAGTCGGCCACCACGTGCAGAACCTGATCGGCGTGCTGGGGCGTGTGGAGCAGGCCAGGCGCAGCCAGGGCGAGGCCGCCGGGAATGCGATGAGCGTGCGCGTCGAATTGCAGGCCGATTGCCTGGCAGGCGTCTGGGCACGGCGTGCCCATGAAGCGCGCAACATCCTCGAAGGCGGCGACATCGAGGAAGGCATCAACGCCGCCGCGGCCGTCGGCGACGACCGCCTGCAGCGCGCCGGGCGCGGGCATGTGGCGCCCGAGAGCTTCACCCATGGCACCTCGGCGCAGCGCGTCGGCTGGTTCCGGCGGGGGCTTGAGAACGGGCGCATGGAGGCGTGCGACACCTTCGCCGAGGCGCGCTGACGCCGCCTGGAACGCGCGGTTGGGGGCGCCTGGAACGCATCATTGGACGCGCCTGGAACGGCGCTTGCACGGTCCTGGCCGGCATGCGGGAATGCCGCCCCAGTGCTGGGCGCGGCAGGAAAGGGTTCACGATGATCGACCGGCGTGGGGTTTTCGGCTTGGCAGCGGCGGGCGTCGCGTTGCCGGCCCTGGTGCGCGCGCAGGGCGCGCCGCAATTCACCTTCCGGCTGCATTCCTTCTCCTCGCCCACCGCGCTCGACCACACCATGCATCTGGATCGCTGGGCGGAGCGGATCGGCGCGGCCTCCAACGGTCGCATCAAGGTCGAGGTCTATCCGGCCATGCAGCTCGGCGGGCAGCCGCGCGACCTGGTGCAGCAGCTGGAAGACGGCGTGGTCGACATGATCTGGACCGTGCCGGGCTTCACGCCGGGGCGGTTCATGGGCGTCGAGGGGCTGGAGCTGCCCTTCATGAACACCGGCCTGTCGGTCAGCGAAAGCCCGGCGGCCTTCAACTTCGTGCAGAAGCACCTGGCCGAGAACGAGTTCCGCGGCATCAAGATCATCGCCATCAACGCCACCGACCGCGCGCTGGTGCACACCACCCGCAAGCCGATCCGCACGCTGGAGGATTGGCGCGGGATGCGGATCCGCGTCGCCGGGCGCTGGATCGGCGAGGCGGTCACCGCGCTGGGCGGCACGCCGGTCGGCATCGCGCTGCCGGGTGTGTACGAGGCGCTGGCGCGCGGCCAGGTGGATGGGATGATGATCAACTGGGCCATCACCCAGCCCTTCCGCTTCTACGAGGTCGCGAAGTTCCACTCGCAGCCGGCCGGCGGCATCTTCCAGGGCATGATCCTGACGCTGATGAGCCAGCGGTCGTACAACCGCCTGCCGGCCGACCTGAAGGCGGTGATCGATGCGGATTCCGGCGCGCCGCTCTCGGCCCGGCTCGGTGAGATCTGGGACAGCCAGACCCAGGGCGCGATCGACGCCACCAAGGCCTCCGCGGGCAACGAGATCATCGACATCCCGGATGCCGAAAAGGCGCGCTGGCGCACCGCCGTGCAGCCTGTCTACGACGCCTGGATCGCCGAGATGACCCGGCGCGGGCGCAATGGCCGCGCGATGTTCGAGGACATCCAGGCGATCGCCGCTTCCGCGCGGTCGTGATCCGGCTGCGGTCCGGGCTCACCGCCATCGCGCAGGCGGGCGCGCTGCTGGGCGGCGTGCTGCTGCTTGCGGCGGTGGGCGTGACCTGCGCGTCGGTGCTGCGGGGTGCTTTCGGCCGGCCGATCCTGGGGGATTCCGAGGTGGTGGAGATGTGCCTCGGCGTCGCCATCGCGCTGTACCTGCCCTGGGCGGAGATGCGCGGCAGCCATGTGATCGTCGATGTCTTCACCGCGCGGCTGCCCGCGCGCGGCATCGCCTGGCTGGATGCGGCGATGCGCGCCTGCGTGGCGCTGGTCGCGACGGTGCTGGCGGTCAAGATCACCGACGGTGCCTTCGCACAATGGGACCGCGAACGCGCGACCATGTTCCTCGAACTGCCGTATTGGTGGGGCTATGCGGGGGCGGCGGTCGGGCTCGCGCTGTGGACCGTCACGGCCGCCTTCGTCGCGGTGGAACGCTTCCAGGACGCGCGGCGCCCCGCATGAGTGGATTCGAAATTGGGCTGGCGATGTTCGCCGCCGTGCTGGTGCTGATCGCGCTGCGGATGCCGGTCGGTGTCGCGATGCTGCTGGTGGGCGGGCTGGGTTATGCCGCCATCACCGGCTGGACGCCGCTGCTGGCGACGCTGCGGTCGATGTCGTTCAGCAAGTTCTCCTCCTACACGCTGTCGGTCATTCCGCTGTTCCTGCTGATGGGGGATTTCGCCACCAAGGGCGGGCTGAATCGCGCGCTGTTCGCGGCCGCGCGGGCCTGGCTGGGGCATCGGCGCGGCGGGCTCGGGCTGGCGACCATCGGCGGCTGCGCAGCGTTCGGCGCCATCTGCGGGTCGTCGCTGGCGACGGCCGCTACCATGAGCCAGGTGGCGCTGCCGGAGATGCGCCGGCATGGCTATTCGCCAGCGCTCGCCACCGGCACGCTGGCGGCGGGCGGCACGCTCGGCATCCTGATCCCGCCCTCGGTGATCCTGGTGATCTACGCGATCTATACCGAACAGAGCATCGGCGTGATGTTCGTCGCCGCCGTGGTGCCGGGCGTGCTGGCGACGCTGTGCTACATGGCGGTGGTCAATCTCTATGCCCGTTTCGTGCCGGGTGCGGCGCCACCGGCCGAGCGCATCCCGTGGCGCGCGCGGCTGCGCCCGACGCTGGAAGTCTGGCCGGTCATCCTGGTCTTCGTCCTGGTCGTGACCGGCATGTACGCCGGCTGGTTCAGCGCGACCGAGGGTGCCGCGGTGGGTGCGGCAGCGACCGGCGTGCTGGCCGTGACGCTGGGTGGCATGCGCTGGCAGGGGCTGAAGGAGAGCCTGCTCTCCACCGCCGAGACCACCGGCCTCATCTTCATCATGCTGCTGGGTGCAGAACTGTTCAGCGCGGCGCTGGCGCTGTCGCGCGTGCCGGCGGAGCTGTCCTCGGTGATCGCGGGGCTGGACGTGCCGCCTCTGGCGATCCTGCTGTCCATCCTGCTGATCTACTTCATCCTCGGCTGCTTCATGGAAAGCATGGCGATGGTGCTGCTGACGCTGCCCATCTTCATCCCGCTGATGCTGGCGCTGGATTTCGGGCTGAATCCGCAGCAGGTGCTGGTGTGGTTCGGCATCCTGGTGCTGGTGAGTGTCGAGGTCGGGATGATCTCGCCACCCTTCGGGCTGAACCTCTTCGTCATCAACGCCATGGCCAAGGATGTGCCGATGGGCGAGACCTATCGCGGCGTGATGGGCTTCGTGGCGTCGGATGTGGTGCGGATCGTGCTGCTGGTCTTCGCACCCGTGCTGTCGCTGTGGCTGCCGGGGCTGTGGTGACGGGAGGGCGCGGCGGGGCGTAGCATCGGCCCATGCCGCACATCGCCGTTGCCCGCCTGTGGTTCGAAGGCAATTCCTTCACCCCGGTTCCCACGCCCCGCACCGCGTTCGAATCGCGAGAATGGGGCAGCGGCGCGGGGCATCTTGCGCGGTATGCCGGCACCGCGACGGAGCTCGGCGCGGTGGGCGCGTTTCTCGCCGCGCGGCCGGGCTGGCAGGCCACGGTCCTGCCCTGCATCGCCGCCCAGCCCGGCGGACCGATGACGGACGACGCGCTGCGTGCCTGGCGGGCCGAGGTCGAGGCCGCGCTGAAGGCGCAGCGCTACGATGGCGTCTATCTCTCCCTGCACGGCGCCTGCGTCAGCGAGAGCGACCCGGAGGCCGACGCCACCACCATCGCGCGCATCCGCAGCATCGTCGGCCGCGACGTGCCCATCACCGCGTCCTTCGACTTCCACGCCAACATGGCGCCGGAGATCGCCGAGGAGCTCGATGGCGCCTCGGCCTATCGCACGTACCCGCATATCGACATGGACGCAGCCGCGGGGCGTGCGCTGGCGCTGCTGGAACGCGCCCTGTCTGGTGCGCCGCGCGCGCAGGGCCACATCGCCAAGCGGCCGATCGTGCTGCACAGCTTCCACATGCGCCACGAGGCCGGGCCGATGGCCGAAGTCTGGGCCGAGGCGGCAGCGGCGGAACGCGCGCCCATCCTCGATGCCAGCATCTTCGGCGGCTTCGCCTGGGGCGACAGCCCCTATGCCGGGCCATCGGCCATGGTCTGGGCGGAGGATGCCGGCGCCGCGCGCGACTTGGCGGAACACCTGGCGGACAGCATCGCGTCGCGCCGCGCGCGCTTCGCGGTCACCCTGCCCGACCCCGCCACCGCGCTGGCCCAGGCGCTCGCCGCCCCGCCGGGCCTGGTGGCGGTGCTGGACCCCGCGGACAATCCTCTGTCGGGCGGGATCGCCGATACGCCGGAGATGCTGCGCGTGCTGGTCGCGGCGAAGCTGGATCAGCCCGCGGTCTTCGCCTTCCTGCACGACCCGGCCAGCGTCGCGGCGGCGCAGGAGGCCGGGGTCGGTGCCACGCTGACGCGCCACCTCGGCGCCACCATCACCGAGGTCTTCGGCCGCCCCGTCATCACGGATGTGGTGGTGGAACGCCTGACCGACGGGCGCTTCGTCAACGAAGGGCCGATGGAGCGCGGCGCGCCGGTCGACCTCGGCGCGACCTGCGTGCTGCGCGCGGGCAGCCTTCGCATCATCTGCACCACGCTGAAGGAATCCGCGGTGGACCCGGGCTTCTTCGCGCTGCACGGGATCGACCTGGCGGCCACGCGGCTGCTGGCGAACAAGGGCAAGAACCACTTCCGGGCGGCATTCAAGGATCGCTGCGTCGCGATCGTGGAATGCGACGCGCCGGGGCCGGCGGCGCTCGACCTGGCGGGGCTGCCGTTCCGCCACGTGCCGGCGGCCTGGCGCTGACGCACCCATTGGCATAAGCGGCGCGCTGGCCTACCGAGGCGCCTCATGCCGGCGTTGCGCGCCTTCGCTCGTGGATCGGTCGCGCGGCCGCTGGTATGGCTTCGATCCCGCGCGCAGCCGCCACACCAACCCTGCACGCATGCCGGACGGCCCCTCAGGACGCCGGTATCAGCCGCACAGAGACTTCAGCCCATGACCGACACCCTGCCCGACCGCCTCTCGACCGACCCATCCAGCCCGTTCTTCAACGAGGAGCTGCTCAGCCGCGGCGTCGGCATTCGCTTCCGCGGGCAGGAGAAGACGAATGTCGAGGAATACTGCGTCTCTGAAGGCTGGGTGCGGGTCAGCATGGGCAAGGCGGTGGACCGCCGCGGCAAGCCGCTGACGATGAAGCTGACCGGGACGGTCGAACCCTATATCCGCGCGCCTGGTTGACAGCCGAAGGGCCGGACACCCCCGTATCCGGCCCTTCGTGGATCGCAGGCTGGCCCTCGCGCCGGCGGTCGCGCCCCACAGGCGACCGCGCTGGGCTCACATGTCCTGCGACTTATAGATGCTGAAACCGCCGAGCAGCGAGGTGAGCGCCCCGCAGGCGACCAGGTACAGGCTCATGGTCTGCCCCTCGGCCGGCGGCATGCCGCCCGGGAGTTGGAAGACCGCCGCCGTGTTGCCATAGGCGACCCAGGCGCCGGTGGCGATCGCCCCAAGGCCGATCAGCATGGCGACGATACCGAGTGCGACGGCCAGTCGCCCATCGAGCGACCAGTTGGAGTCGCCATACACGTCCCGGACGCGCTGGTGATCGACAATTCCCGTATCGGACATTCTCTGAACCTCCGTTGCATTCTGCAACTGAAGACAACCATGCAGGTGGAGTGTTTGCAATATCTTAATTAATCTTATTTTTAGGACATTCGATGTGCATTACCCTATTTTGTAGGCAACGATCCTTGTGGAGCCCCAAATATAGAATTGCCTCGAATTCATGTTGATTATCGTATTTTGATACGCGCGCCACGCGCGTCGGCATGCGCGCCGACGGCGCTCAACCCGCCGAATGATCGAGGGACAGCCTCCGCGTGCGTCCATCCCGGCATCCATGGACCCTTGGGCGAACGCGCCTTGGCGAACTGCCGCGCCCGACGGCGAAGACCCCACGCATGCTCTCAGCCAGGCAGCGTTTGCGAGGGGAGTTCGCCGAAGCGCGCCCGGTAGACGGCGGTGAACCGGCCCAGGTGCCAGAAGCCATGCGACAGCGCCGCCGCCTTCACCCGGCCTGGCGCCGCCCGTGTCCGCAGCAGCTGCGCGCGCACCATGTCGAGCCGCCGCAATCGCAGGTAGGTGTGCAGGCTGATGCCATGGACCGCCGTGAAGGCCGCCCGCAGCGCGCGGTCCGACACGGCCAGCACGGCGCTGATCTCCTCGGTGGCGATCGGGCGTTCGACATGCGCGTGCAGGTAGTCGTCGACGCACCGCGCCATCGCGAGGTGCCGCCCGACGGCGCGCTCGCCGCCGGCCTGCGGCAGCGGATCGGCCAGGGCGCTGCCGACCAGGTGCCGCAGGTCTTCCGCCAGCCCCGCCGCGGCCTCCCCGCCCGGCACGATGGAGGCGGAATGGCCGGCCGCCAGGGCCTCGGTGAAGCCGGTGGCCAGTTCGGGGCGCGCCGCCAGGACTGCGCGTGCGTGGCGGAAGTCGCCCGCCCGCGGGATCGCGATGCCAAGATTCTGCGCGGTATCGTGCGACATCGACACCGCCCCCCAGGTCAGGTGGATCGCAGCGGTCGAGCGTACCTCGCTGCCCGGCCCGAACAGGACGAAGTCGTTCGCCCCGGCCAGACGGCCATTGACCCTGGTGTCGCCGATGGGCGTGAGCGGCAGCAGCAGCAGGATCCGGTCGTCGCGGATGCCGCCGCGCGTCATGTGCGGCGCGTCCACCACGCGCTGCACCTGCAACCCACCGAGTTCCATCACGGTCATGCTGGCGCGATAGGGCCCGGCGGCGAGCGAGGCGTATTCGACATCGACGCTGCGCAGCGTCGCGGCGAGGATCTCGGGCGCATGGAACTGAAGGGTGGTCGCCAGGCGCTGCGGGGCGGCAGACGGCTCCGTGACGCAGTCCGGCGGCATCGGCGCGCCCGCGGTGCTGGCGGCGTCGTCCATCACAGGCGGTCCTCGGGATGGGGCAACCTTGCCCGCGTCCGCGCGAGAGCATAGCCGGAACCTGGCGGGAACTGGATAGGGCTTGTCGCGGCGCGGGACCGCCCGACGCGCGCCGGAGGGGCCTTGGCCAGGGGGGATCGGGGGCAGGTCGGATGCGCGCGATGTCGGCGGCGATGGCGATGGAAATGGCCGGGGACATGCAGGCCCACGCAGACGGCGCCGCATCGGGCCGCGCCGGCGAGCCAGAGCCCGATCGCCGCGCCGGCGCATGCGAGACGGAAGCGCGCCTGCCGCGACATGCAACGCCTGGAGATCCGCCTGGAATGGCGGTCCTTTTCCAGGCCGCCTTCCTGCTCCCGAGGTGACGGCGCGGGTCAGCCGCTGGCGGCGCGCGCGCCGGCCACGCGCGCGGCAAGCCACGCCTCGATCCGCGCCAGCGCCGCATCCAGCAGCGCGTCGCCCTTGCAGAAGGCGAAGCGGGCATAGTGGTTGGGCGCGCCCTCGCTCGCGTCGTGCGAATCCGCGCGCGGGGCATAGTGCGAATCCGCGCGCGGGGCATAGAAGGCGGTGACCGGGATGGCGGTGACCTTCGCTTCCTCGGTCAGCGTGCGGCAGAAGGAGACGTCGTCGCCGTTCCAGCCCAGCGGGCGGACATCGGTGGTGATGAAATAGGTCCCCTGCGTCGGCAGCACGCCGAAGCCCAACCGCGCCAGGCCCTGCGCCAGCCGGTCGCGCTTGGCTTGCAGATGCGCGGACAGCCCTTCGAAATAGGCATCGTCCTTGCCCAGGCCGACCGCGACGCCGCGCTGCAGGTTGGGCGGCGTGGTGAAGGTCAGGTTCTGGTGCGCCTTCGCGACATTGGGCGCCAGCGACCGGTCGCAGGTGACGTAGCCGACCTTCCAGCCGGTCAGGCTGAAGGTCTTGCCGGCGGAGCCGATCCGCATGCAGCGCTGCCGCATGCCCGGCAGGCTCATCAGCGGGATGTGCTTCCAGCCGTCAAAGGTCAGGTGTTCATAGACCTCGTCGCAGATCGCGTAGCAGTCGTGGCGCGCGATCAGGTCGGCGATGAAGGCGAGCTCGGCGGCGGTGAAAACCTTGCCGGTCGGGTTCATCGGGGAGTTGAACAGGATCGCCTTGGTCTTCGGGCCGAAGGCCGCGGCCAGTTCGGCGCGCGGCAATTCCCAGTTCGGCGGCGACAGGCGCACCAGCTTCGGAATGGCGCCGAGCAGCTTCACCACCGGCAGGTAGGTGTCATACAGCGGCTCGATCAGCACGCATTCGTCGCCGGGGTTCAGCACGGCCATAAGGCAGGCGGTGATCGCCTCGGTGGCGCCGGAGGTCACGATCACCTCGGCATTCGGATCCGCCTCGATGCCGTAGAAGCGGCGGTTGTGGGCGGCGACCGCCTCGCGCAGTTCCGGCACGCCGGTCATGGGCGGGTATTGGTTGCGCCCGTCCAGCAGCGCATCGGCCGCGGCGCGCACCACGTCGGACGGGCCGTCATAATCCGGGAAGCCCTGGCCGAGGTTGATGGCCTGGTGCTGGTTCGCCAGCGCCGACATGACCGTGAAGATCGTGGTGCCGGTGGCGGAGAGAAGGTCGTTCTGCGGCTGCATGGCCCGCCTGGTGTCCTGCGGAAGGGTCTGCGCGGGTTATGGGGCCGCCATCACGGGTCGGCAACCGGGCGCAGCAGCGCCGGGCGGGTGAAGCGCGGCTGTGATGGCGCCCCGGGTGCGCGGCGACTTCTGCCTATTTCGCACGCTTATCGCCCGGAAAATCTGCACACCCCGTCCTGGCCCCGCGATTTTCCGCCACCCCCTCCGATTGCTGGCCCGGCATGGCGCGTGCAATACCGGGCGCGTGGCAGGGCGCAGGCGCCGTGCCGCACGACGTCACACGGGCAACAACGCACCGGGCAGAAAACCGGGAGGAAAGGGCCGCACACCGCGAGGTGCAGCGGCCGCTGGACAGGAGCCGATGAAGAAGATCGAGGCCATCATCAAGCCCTTCAAGCTCGACGAGGTGAAGGACGCGCTGCACGAGATCGGCCTGCAGGGCCTGACCGTGATCGAGGCCAAGGGCTTCGGCCGACAGAAGGGCCATACGGAGCTGTACCGCGGCGCCGAATACGTCGTGGACTTCCTGCCCAAGGTGAAGATCGAGGTGATCTGCGGCGACGACATGCTCGACCGTGCGGTCGAGGCCATCCAGGCCGCGGCGCGCACCGGGCGCATCGGCGACGGCAAGATCTTTGTCAGTGACGTCTCGGAGGTCATCCGCATCCGCACCGGCGAACGCGGCGAGGACGCCGTCTAGCCGCGCAACGATTTCGCCGCCCCCTCATTCGGCGGGGGGTGGCGCACATGACCCGGACGCGGCGCTGCAACAGCGCCCGCCAGGTCGGACAGGCAGGGTCGGGCGCACAACGCTCCGCCTTGCCAGCCGGGCCGTTCCGCGGGGCACCGAAGCCGCGGGGCGCGTGACAGTTTCGGGGTTTTCGCAGTCAGGGAACAGGACCGCATATCATGGCCAAGAAGCCCGCCGCCGCCGCTGGTGGCAGCTCCGCCGTCTCCAAGGTTCTGGAGATGATCAAGGAGCACAGCGTCGAATACGTCGACCTTCGCTTCACCGACCCGCGCGGCAAGTGGCAGCACACCGCCCAGCACGTCTCGACCGTGACCGAGGAAGTGTTCACGGACGGCTTCATGTTCGACGGCTCGTCGATCGCCGGCTGGAAGGCGATCAACGAATCCGACATGATCCTGATGCCGGATGCGAGCACGGCCTGCATGGACCCGTTCTCGGCCAAGCCGCAGCTGATCCTGATCTGCGACATCTTCGAGCCCTCGACCGGCCAGCTCTATGCGCGTGACCCGCGCGGCACGGCGAAGAAGGCCGAGGCCTTCGTGGCGGCCTCCGGCGTGGGCGACACCGTGTACATCGGCGCCGAGGCCGAGTTCTTCATCTTCGACAGCGTGAAGTTCGGCACCGGTGGCAACTACGGCACCTACCAGCTCGACAGCGTCGAGGGCCCCGGTTCGTCGCTGAAGGACTATCCGGAAGGCAATATGGGCCACCGCCCGGCGGTGAAGGGCGGCTACTTCCCGGTCCCGCCGGTGGATGGCGACAGCGACCTGCGCGCCGAGATGCTGTCCACCATGGGCGAGATGGGCCTGCCCATCGAGAAGCACCACCACGAGGTGGCGCAGTCCCAGCACGAGCTCGGCACCCGCTTCGGCAGCCTGGTCACGATGGCCGACCAGATGCAGATCTATAAGTACTGCGTGCACAACGTGGCCCACAGCTACGGCAAGACCGCGACCTTCATGCCGAAGCCGATCTATGGCGACAACGGCTCGGGCATGCACACGCACATCTCGATCTGGAAGGCGGGCAAGCCGCTGTTCGCCGGCAATGGCTATGCCGACCTGTCGGAGATGTGCCTGTACGCCATCGGCGGCATCATCAAGCACGCCAAGGCGATCAACGCCTTCACCAACCCGTCGACCAATTCCTACAAGCGCCTGATCCCGGGCTTCGAGGCGCCGGTGCTGCTGGCCTATTCCGCGCGCAACCGCTCGGCGTCCTGCCGCATTCCCTACACCACCAACCCGAAGGCCAAGCGCGTCGAGGTGCGGTTCCCCGACCCGACCGCGAACCCTTACCTGGCCTATGCGGCGATCACCATGGCGGCGCTGGACGGGATCAAGAACAAGATCCACCCCGGCGACCCGATGGACAAGGACCTGTACGACCTGCCGCCGGAGGAGCTGAAGGACATCCCGACGGTGTGCGGTTCGCTGCGCGAGGCGCTGGAATCCCTCGCCGCCGACCACGACTTCCTGCTGGCCGGCGACGTCTTCAGCAAGGAGCAGATCGAGAGCTACATCGAGCTGAAGTGGACCGAGGTGTATCGCTTCGAGCACACCCCGCATCCGGTCGAGTTCGAGATGTACTACTCCGCCTGATCCGCGACGGATCACGCGCTACGAAGGGGGCCTCGCGCGATGCGCGGGGCCCTTTTTCGTTGGGCGGCCGTGTCGGGCTCTGAAACCGCTCAGCGCCACCATGCGCGCCAGGCGCTATCCGATGCGCGAAGCAGCGGGCGCGGCCTGCGCTGGCTGACGCGACCCGGAGCCTGCCCCATGAGCCATTTCACCGCCGACGGCGACTACAGCATCGTCGGCATCGCCAATGCCGGCGCCAGCTTCCGGCGCCCGCCCGACCTCGCGAACGACCCACGCTGGCAGCGCTGGCCCGCGCATGTGACCGTGCCGAAATCCTTCCGCGGGTCGGGCCAGCCGGTCAATGTCCGCCGCTGCTTCGAGGAAGCCTTCACGATGGTGCTCGCCGCTGGCAACAGCAGGATGAACCCGCGCTGCGACACCTATTTCTACGACCTCGGGCAGGAACGCGCGCCGAACATGCGCCGCACGCTCAGCGACCTGCTCGGCTACAAGCTGATCTTCTACCGCCATGGCGCCGCCAACCCGGCCGACGACTTCAAGATGACGGGGGGCCAGGCCGGCGTGACCTCGGGCCAGGTGTTGTCGACCAACAACGTATCGGGTGTGGCGATCATCAGCATCTCGGCCTATGCCGCGCGCTCGCCGGCCTCGCTGGCGGCGACGATCATCCACGAATTGGCGCATGTCGCGGGCGCGCCCGGCGCGCCGTCCGACCAGGATTGGGCATCGATGGATGCCAAGCGGCGCCTGCCCTATTTCGGCGCCGAGAACGCGCTGAAGTTCTGCGGCTTCTCGCACCAGCACAAGCCCGCGATCTACGGCGAGGTGCTCGAGCACTTCCAGCGCCGAATGAACACCAGGGGGATTGCCTGAGCGCTGCAGCAGCGGCCAGGCCCCGCGCGCCATCGAGTGTGCGGGGCCGCCGCCGCACTCAGGCCGCCGCGCGCGCCGCCGCGACGCGATGATAGACGTCGACGAAACGGTCCACGTCCTCCTCGTCATTGTAGACATGCGGGCTGATGCGAAGCCGCCCCAGGCGTGGCGCGGCGTAGGCGCCCAGTGCGGCCATCGCGTCGACCAGCCCGGCCGGCATGGCGCCGCGGAAGCCGACGCACAGGATGTGCGGTGCGCGCAGGGCGCGTTTGGGCAGCGAGGCGCCGAAGGCGGACAGGCCTTCCTCCAGCCGCGCCGTCAGCATCGCGCAGCGTTCGGCAATGGCGCCCTGGCCCCAGCCGGCCATCATCTCCATGCCGGTCGCGGCCATGTCGAGGCCGATGAAATGGTCGCGCTCGCCCATGTCGAAGCGCCGCGCGGTGGGCGCATAGGCGAGGTCGGCGAAATAGGGCACGCGTTCGGACGAGACGGACTTGCGCCCGAACGGCGTCTGTTCGAGCGGCACGCCGTCCTGCCGGCGCTTCGCGACATAGAGGAAGGCGCGACCATAGGGGCCGAGCACCCATTTGTAGGTCGGGAAGATCAGGAAGTCGGGGTCGATGACCGTCACGTCGATCGGCATGACGCCGGCGCCATGCGTGGCATCGACCAGCAGCGCGGCACCCTGCGCGCGCAGCAGCGGCGCGATCCGCAGCAGGTCGATTGCCCCGCCATCGGACCAATGCACGTTCGAGATCGAGGCGAGTGACACCGGCGCGCCGGGCTTGGCGATGGCGGCCTCGACCGCCGCGGTCCAGTCGCCATCGGCGGGGCGGGGCACGGTGTCGATGGTGAAGCCCTGCGCCGGCGCACGCGCCATCCATTCCAGCACCGGCGAGGAATGGTCGTCCTGCAGCACCAGCACGCGCGTGCCCGCCGGCGGCGCGAAGATCTTCCCCGCAACGGCGACTCCGTAGGAGACCGAGGAGACCAGCGCGACATCCTCGGCCTGCGCGCCGATCAGCGCGGCGGCGGCGGCGCGGCAGCGTTCATGCTGGAAGGCGCCCAGGCCGGGGTCCAGTTCCCAGGGCCTCCCCTTGCGCGCCACGCCGGCGCGCCCGGCCTCCTGCACCGCCAGCGGCAGCGGCGACCAGGCGGCGGCGTTGAGGTAGGCGACGTCGCGCGGGATGTCGAAGAGGTGGCGTTGGGACGGGAGCACGGCGGGGATCCTTCGCGGATGACACACAAAGGCTAGTGGAGCGGTGCCTGGAGTGGAACCGCCGACCGGCACGCGCGCCCGGCACCGCAGACCCCACGCAGCGCGGTGTCGGCGGTTAAGGCTGCGGATTCGCGAAACCGCGCGGCCAGAAGCACTTGGTCAGCAACGCTCAGGGTGTAGCGCAACGCAACGTGAATCACCGTCACGGCTTCCTGACGCCGGATGTCAGGTCCGGCTGACGGAAACGGGAGGCAATTTTTACCACTGCTAAACCGAATCGGGCGCATTCGTGGTGCGCCGGAATGATGCCGGGCACCAGATGTGGTGGTCGGCGGCAACGGCGAACGACCGCAAGGCAGCGAGAGAAGGACGACAGGATGTCTCATCAGATGACCACCCCGCACGGCGGTGCCGAGCACGCCAACGACGCGCAGGCCGAAGCGCTCGAATTCGATGGCCAGGTCGGCGCCGCGCTGCACGGCCGTCGCCGGCGCCTTGGCCTGACGGCGACGCAGTTGGCGCGGCGCGTCGGCATCACGCAGCGGCAGATGGCGCGCGTGGAGCTTGGGCTCGAGCCGCTGTCGCTGCGCCTTGCGCTGAGCCTCGGTGCGGCGCTGGACATGCCGGCCGGCTGGTATCTGGGCCTGGACGCCGCGGCGCTGCCGGAGGCGATCGGCATCAGCCTGCAGGAAGCGCATGATGGCTGGGCGCAGGCGCTGGCGATGCGCATCGCGGCGGCCGGCGCCTCCCCGGTCCAGCACTGACCCCGCCGGCGGCGCCATCCGCGCCGCGCTGGACAGTTCTGGTCATGATGCGCCAACCCCGGCGGTGGCATGGTGGCGCCGCCAGCAGGGAGATCGCGGCATGACCGAGCCTGTCCTCATCGTCGGCGCCGGGCCGGTCGGCCTCACCATGGCGGCCGAGCTCGCGCGCTACGGCATCGCGCTGCGGATCATCGACCGCGCCGCGGCGCGCACCGACAAGTCGAAGGCGCTGGTGCTCTGGCCGCGCAGCCTGGAACTGATGGACCGCCTCGGCTGCACCGAGGCCTTCATCGCCGCCGGCATGCGCGCCACCGGAGCGACCATCCGCGCCGAGAAGGGCATCATCGGCCATGTCAGCTTCGCGGCCGAGGGCACCGCCTACCCCTTCGCCCTGATGATCCCGCAGAGCGAGACCGAAAGGCTGCTCGAAGACCACCTGGCCACCCGGGGGATCCAGGTCGAGCGCCAGGTCGAGCTGCTGCGCTTCACGCCCGACGCGGACGGCGTGGACGCCACGCTGCGCCACCCCGATGGGCACGAGGAGACGCTGCGGACCCCCTGGCTGCTCGGCTGCGACGGCGCGCATAGCGCCGTGCGCCGCGGCCTCGGCATGGCCTTCGAGGGCGAGACGCTGCCGAGCGAATGGGTGCTGGCCGACGTGCACCTCGCCAATGTCGGGACGCCACCCGATGAACTCGCCATCCACTGGCATGCCGAGGGCGCGCTGGTGCTGTTTCCGATCACGCCCGGCCGCTGGCGCGTCATCGCCGATATCGGCGAGACCGACGACACCGCCGCGCGCCACGAACCGACGCTGGCCGAGGTCCAGGCGCTGATCGACCGCCGCGCGCCGGGCGGCATCGTCGCCTCCGACCCTGTCTGGCTGTCCGGCTTCCGCATCAACGAACGCAAGGTGCGCGACTACAGCGCCGGGCGCGTCTTCCTGGCCGGCGACGCCGCCCATATCCACAGCCCCGCCGGCGGCCAGGGCATGAACACCGGCATGCAGGACGCCTTCAACCTGGCCTGGAAGCTGGCGCTCGTCATCACCGGCAAGGCCGCCGCGCCCGCCATGCTGCCGAGCTACAGCATCGAGCGCAGCGCGGTGGGCGACATGGTGCTCGCCAATGCCGGCCGCATGACCGCCGCCGCCACGCTGCGCGGGGATATCAAGCAGGGGGTGCGGAATTTCATCGCCTCGCTGGTGCTGCAAGTGCCGGCGGTGCAGCGCAAGATCGGCCAGGCGATGACCGAGCTGACCATCGCCTATCCCGTCAGCCCACTGACAGTCTCGGGCGGCCATTTCCAAGGCGGCCCGGCGGCCGGGACGCGAGCACCGATCCGACCCGGCGAGAGCCCCTTTGGCGCCGGCCCCTCCCCGCGCTTCGCCCTTTGCGCGATGGCCGCACCGGATGCCGGGGCGCTGATCGCGCGCCACGCCGCGCTGCTGGAACCCGCGCCGCGCGCGCCCTTCGCCGAAGGCGCCATGTGGCTGGTGCGCCCGGACGGGCACGTCGCGCTGGTGGCGCATGCCGGGGATTGGGCGGCGGTCGATGCGTGGTTCGCGCGACTATCGTAGGGGACCCCGTGCAAGCCGGGTCAGCGAAGGCCCGCCTCAGGCGTCGAGCATCGCCAGCGGAGCGTAGACGAGCTTCCGTTCCCTGGGGCGATCGTAGAGACCGAGCAGCGCCTTCGCCCGTTCCGTTGCCTCCGGTGCGCCCTCGAAAGCGATGCCCTGCCGCACCGCCGCATCCGCCAGGCCGAGGTAGCCAATCCAGGCGCGGGAGAAGGTCTCGAGATCCGCCGCGATCAGCGCGTCCACCGGGTGGCCGGGATCCTTCATGCACAGGTCGAGATGCGGATGCATGAAGACGAACCACCAGCTGCGCTGCGCGGTGCGCGCGGCGGCGATATTGCGGAAGTCGAAGCGGATGACGAAGCGGGACGCCGGAAAGGTCGAGCGCGGGATCTGGCTGCTGACGCTCATCAGCAGGAAATGCGGGTCGAAATCCTCGGGGCGTAGAATGGACTGCGTGTGCCTCTGCCCCCACAGGCTCAGTGCCTCGATGATCGGCCGGAAATCCTCGCCCGCCTGGGTCAGCGCATAGATGTTCCCGTGGCCGCTGGCCTTCATCGTGATCGAGATCACACCGTGATGCTCGAGGTCACGCAGACGTTGCGCGAGAAGCGTCTTCGACATCAGTGGCAGGCGGCGACGGAGGTCGTTGAACTGCGCTGGCCCGCAGCACAATTCGCGCACAAGAAGCGGCGTCCATCGCTCCGCGAACAGCTCGCAGGTCTTGGCGACGGGGCAGAACTGTCCATAGCCGGGCATGGACCACCATGGTTCCACGACGATCGCGGATGCAAGTCCATATTCTGTCCTTGAAGGCGGCGTCCGCACGGCGCCAGGGTCCGCGCCATCGCAGCAGCGCGACAGGAGGACACGATGCCGGATACGACCATGGTCGATCTGCCCAAGACCAACTGGGTCGCACTCGCCGACAAGGTGGGGGCCGAGATCGCCGCCACCGCCGCGCGCCACGACGAGGAGGAGAGCTTCGTCGAGGAAGGCTTCCGTGCCCTGAAGGCCGCAGGCTTCTTCAAGGCGCTGGTGCCCGCGGAACTCGGCGGCCTCGGCGCCGACTACCGCGACATCTGCAACGCGATCAGGCGCATCGGCACCTGCTGCGGCTCAACCGCGCTCGCCTTCTCCATGCATTCGCATCTTGTGGCAGTGCCGGCCTGGCGCTGGCGTCACGAGAAGGCACCGGTCGAGGGCCTCTTGAAGCGCGTCGCCGCCGAAGGGCTCGTGCTGATCTCAAGCGGCGGCACCGACTGGCTCCCGAGCAACGGTCGAGCGGTGAAGGTGGAGGGCGGCTTCAGCATCACTGCGAAGAAGACCTTCTCGAGCGCCTGCCAGATGGGCGACCTGCTGGTGACCAGCGCGATCCACCACGACGGCGCCGACGGGCCCGAGGTGCTGCACTTCGCCGTGCCCTTCAAGGCCGAGGGCGTGCGCGTGCTCGACACCTGGCGCGTGCTCGGCATGCGCGGCACCGGGTCGCACGACGTCTCGCTCGATGCGGTGTTCGTGCCGGACGCCGCCATCGTGGCGCGGCGTCCGCCCGGCAAGTGGCACATGCTGTTCCACCACGTCTTCGTGCTCGCCTTCCCGCTGGTGTATTCGGCCTATGTCGGCGTCGCGGAAGGCGCGCGGAACCGGGCGCTGGAGATCGCGCGCGTCAAGCCGAAATCAGCCGCGCTGACCGTTGCGGCGGGGCGGCTGGAGAACGCCTTCACCACGGCTGAGATGGCGCTCGACCGGATGATCGCGATCGCCGAGCACGAGGCCCCCGGCGCGGAACGGACCAGCCGCGCCGCTATCGCCCACACCCTTACCGCCCAGGCCGCGATCGAGACCGTCGAACGCGCCATGGACCTGGTGGGCGGCGCATCCTTCTACCGCGACCTCGGCCTGGAACGCGCGTTCCGCGACGTCCAGGGCGCCCGCTTCCACCCGCTGCAGGAACTGCCGCAGCTCGAACTCACGGGACGCATGGCGCTGGGGATGGGAATTGATGGGTGAGGGGCGAACCGGGAGGGGTTTTCCCTCCCGGACCCTCCCGCCGGGGGCATCCATGCCTCCGGACCCGCGGCGCGCCCGTCACGCGTCGAGCGCTTCGGCCGCCACGCTCGCTGCGTTCTCCTGGATGAACTGGAAGCGCAGTTCCGGCCGGCGGCCCATCAGGGCTTCGATGCGTTCGGAGGTGAAGGCGCGGTCTTCCGGGGGCAGGACCACGCGCAGCAGGGTGCGCTTTTTCGGGTCCATGGTGGTTTCCTTCAGGGCGGCGGGGGGCATTTCGCCGAGGCCCTTGAAGCGGCTGACCTCGACCTTCTGGTTGGCCTTGAAGCGCTTTTTCAGCACGCGCTCGCGATCGGCGTCGTCCATGGCGTAGACCGAGACGCCGCCGGCCTGCAGGCGATAGAGCGGCGGCTGGGCGAGGAAAACGCGACCCTGGCGCACAAGCTCCGGCAGTTCCTTGTAGAAGAAGGTCATCAGCAGGGCGGCGATATGGGCGCCGTCCACGTCGGCGTCGGTCATGATGACCACGCGGCCGTAGCGCAGGCGGGCGATGTCGAAGCGGTCGCCGACGCCGCAGCCCAGTGCCTCGATCAGGTCCTTGAGTTCCTGGTTCTGGCGCAGCTTTTCGGTGGTGGCGGAGGCGACGTTGAGGATCTTGCCGCGCAGCGGCAGCACGGCCTGGGTTTCGCGGTCGCGCGCCTGCTTGGCGGAGCCGCCGGCGGAATCGCCCTCGACCAGGAAAAGCTCGGTGCCGTCGGCGCTTTCGCGCGAGCAGTCGGACAGCTTGCCGGGCAGGCGCAGCTTGCGGGTGGCGGATTTGCGCGGCGTGTCCTTCTCGGCGCGGCGGCGCAGGCGGTCCTCGGCGCGTTCGATCGCGAAGGCGAGGAGGTTGTCGGCGCGCGCCGGGTCGCCGGCGAGCCAATGGTCGAAATGGTCGCGCAGCGCGGCCTCGACCAGGCGGGCGGCCTCGGGGCTGGTCAGGCGGTCCTTGGTCTGGCCCTGGAATTGCGGTTCGCGCACGAACACGGACAGCATGCCGGCCAGGCCGCCGAAGAGGTCCTCCGCGGTGACGGCAGCTGCGCGCTTTTCCTTCTTGAGCTCGCCATAGGCGCGCAGGCCCTTGACCAGCGCGGCGCGGAAGCCGGCTTCGTGCGTGCCGCCCTGCGGGGTCGGGATGGTGTTGGCGTAGGTGTGCAGGAAGCCGTCGCCGCGTTCGAGCCAGGTGGCGGCCCATTCGACGCGGCCGGCGCCGTCGGGGAAGTCGGCATTGCCGGCCCAGGCGGCGGGCACGACGGTGGCCTGGCCCTCGATGGCCGAGGCCAGGAAGTCCTGCAACCCGCCGGGGAAGTGCAGCACGGCCTGCGCGGGCGTGTCGTCCTTGACCAGCGAAGGGTCGCAGGACCAGCGGATTTCCACGCCGCGGAACAGGTAGGCCTTGGACCGGCACAGCCGGTACAGCCGCGCGGCCTTGAACTCCTGCGTGCCGAAGATCTCGGGGTCGGGCTGGAAGCGGATGAGGGTGCCGCGGCGGTTCTGCACCGGCCCGGCGTTCTTGAGCTTGGTGACGGGCTTGCCGCGTTCGTAGGATTGCGTGAACAGCGTGCGGTCGCGCGCCACTTCCACGTCCAGGCGGGCCGCCAGCGCGTTCACGACCGACGAACCGACGCCGTGCAGGCCGCCCGAGGTGTCATACGCCTTGCCGGAGAACTTGCCGCCCGAATGCAGGGTGGTGAGGATGACTTCCAGCGCGCTCAGCTTCGGGAATTTCGGATGCGGGTCGACCGGGATGCCGCGGCCATTGTCGCGCACGGAGATCCAGTTGCCGGGTTCGAAGGACACCTCGATGCGGTCGGCATGGCCCGCCACTGCCTCGTCCATGGCGTTGTCGATCACTTCGGCGGCGAGGTGGTGCAGCGCGTTCTCGTCGGTGCCGCCGATATACATGCCCGGGCGCCGGCGGACGGGTTCGAGCCCTTCCAGCACCTCGATATCCTTGGCGGAATAGCCGTCGGCCTGCGCGGCGGCCCCGGGGGCGCCCTTGCGCGCACCGCCACGGCCGAACAAATCGTTCATGTCTTGTTCCCCTATGGCCGGCGAGGATAGCCAGGGCCGCGCCGGGAAACAACGCGTGGCGCGAGTCGGGCAGGATCGGGGGTCCAACGCTGCGGCCCGCATCGCGGGCCGGGAGCGCACAGCGCGACCGCGCCCAACCCGCCCGTACCCGCCGGCGCACCATTGCGTGGCGCGAAGGCAAGGCGGGCGGATGCCCGCCGCCCGCCGTTCGAGGGCACACTATCAGGTGGCGAGTTCGAAGCCCGATACGGCGGCCTCGCGCGCCAGCCCCAGGCTCTCGGCGAAATTGTCGCGTCGAGCAAGGTTGGTCGCCGCCAGCACCCGCACCGGGTTGGCTGGCCCGGCTGTGGCGACGGCGGCGCGCTCGGCCACCTGGAAGGCGCCCGACGGCGCATAGCCGCGCAGGCCGCCCTGCCCTTCCACCAGCGCGAAGCCCGATTGCGCCGGGCGCACGCTCACCGCCTGGCCGGCGGCGACGCGGCCGATCTCGGGCGCGCCGGACTCCGGGCGCAGGCGCAGCGGTACGGTGGCGGCGGCCACCACGCGGCGCGTCGGCCCGCCGCGGCGCGCGGCCTGGGCGGCAGCGCGGCTGCCGGGGGCGGCGGCCTCGACCACCGCCTCGCGGGCGGCGGCGCGGCGTTCCAGCCCCTCCAGCACCGCCTGGGCGCGCGCCAGGTCGCGTTGCAGCCGGGCGCGCAGCGCGGCCATGCGGGCGTCCGCGGCCGGGCGCGCCACGCGGTTGGCGCCGAGTTCGGCGCGAATGGTCCGCGCCTCGATCCAGCGGCAGTACAGCAGCGCGTCGAAGGCGATCTGCAGCGCATCGAGTTCCGCATTCTCCTGCGCCAGCGCGGCGCCGAGCCCGCCCGCGGGTGCCGCGGCCGGCGCGCGGCCAAAATTCGTGGCGACGGTGCCGCGCGGCAATTGCCCAGGGTCGGTCTGCTGCGCGCCGGAGCCCAGGAAGGCATCGCCCGCGCCGTTGAAGCTGGTGAGCTGGTTGCGGCAGCCCTCCCCCGCATCGGCGAAGCCGCCCTGCGGGGCGCAGGCATTCAGCACCAGGGAGGCGCCGGCGGCCAGCAGGATGCCGCGCGCGGCGAAGCGGCGCGCCGCCGGGGCAGGCACACGCACCACCCGCGGATCACGGATGTCGATGGTAGGGCGATCCACGGCGTTCTCTCCTGATTCCCAGCGCGGCCGAGGGAAGCATGGGCGGCGACCGCCGGCCAGCGCATCGCTTCACAGGGCGGCGCAGCCGGTCAGCCCAGATGCGCCTCCAGCATCCACAGCGCCTTGTCGAGCGTGCGCGACAGGCCGGTCAGCAGGTCGGCGGTATCGGCATCGCCGGCCTCGTCCACCGCGTCGATGCCGGCGCGCACCGTGGCGGCCAGCGCGCCGTAGCGGTCGGCCAGCGCCTTCACATGGTCCATGCCGTCGCGCAGTCCGGTCGGATAGGCATCGAGGCGCGACTTCTCGCCGACCAGCTGCGTGGTGCCGTCGGGCGTGCCGCCGAGCTGCACGACGCGCTCGGCGATGTCGTCGGTGGCGGTGCCGAGCTGGTCGTAGAAGGTCTCGAACAGCGCGTGCAGGGCGGCGAAATGCGGGCCGCGCACGGTCCAATGCGCCATGCGGACGCCGTTGGTCAGGTCGATCGTATCGGCCAGGGTGGCGTTCAGCAGGCCGACCGAGGCCTCGCGCACATTGGCGCCGAGGTCGTTGCGGGTGGCCTGGAGCTTGCCGGGCTTGGATTTGGGCATGGTGTCGTCACTCCTCATCGGGCTGGCGGAGGATATGGTGGCACGCGCGCGCGGGTCACGGGAGGACCGCCAGGTAGCGTGCCGCCTCGGGTGCCGCCTCGTTGCTCTGGAAGCCGGCGGCGCGCGACAGCACGGCACGGTCGGCGGCGTCGAGGCGGCCGGCCTCGCGCAGGTGCTCGGTCCAGGATTCCACCACCCAGAGCTCGATCCAGCGTTCGGGATGCGCCACGTCCTCCAGCAGGCGCCAGGCCAGCGCGCCGCAGCGCAGGCGCACGCGCCGGGCCTCGCGCATCGCAGCCAGGAAAGCGGTGCGGTCGGCGGGGTCCACGGTGTAGCGGACCACTTCCAGCACCCGGCCGGTGTCGCCGGCCAGCACGTCGCGCAACGCGTCCGACGGCGCATCGGGCGAGGGCATGGGCACGCTGGGCGCCTCGGCGGCGGGCTGGGCATCGAGCGGCCAGCCCCGCACCAGCAGCGCGCAGGACGCCGCCGCCGCGGCCGCGAACAGCAGGGCCGGCTGGAGGCCCAGGCTCGCCCCCGCCCAGCCCCACAGCACGGCGCCGAGCGTCATCGCGCCGAAGAAGCACAGCTGGTAGATGCCGATGGCGCGCGCGCGCACCCAGGCCGGCGTGGCGAATTGCGCGGCGGCCTGCAAGGTGCTGGCCGCGCCCAGCCAGCCTGCGCCGAACAGCAGCATGGAGCCCGCGGCGGGCAGCCAGTGGCCCGAGACGCCGAGCAGCGCCAGCGCCGCCGCCGACACCAGGGAGAAGAATGTGACCATGGCGCTGCGCGTCGGCAGCCGGCTTCGCAGGGACGGCATGGCGAAGCCGGTCGCGACCGCGCCCACGCCCATCACGCCCAGCATGATGCCGTACGCCTCCGGCCCCAGGCCGAGCCGCCCGCGCACCACCAGCGGCAGCATCCCCCAGACCGCCGCGGTGAAGAAGAAGAACACGCAGGCGCGCAGGATGGTGGCGCGCATCGCCGGGCTGGCGGCCACGAAGCGCAGCCCGGCGCGCATCGCGCCAACGAAGTGTTCGGGCGGCAGGGCGCTGCGCGGCGCCTCGCGCTTCCAGAACAGCAGCGCGACCAGCAGCGTCAGGAAGCACAGCGCGTTGAGCGCGAAGGCGGCCTCGGTCCCCGCCAGCGCGATGGCGAAGCCGCCGATCGCCGGGCCCACGGCACGCGAGAGGTTGAAGCCGATGCCGTTCAGCGCGATCGCCTGCACCAGGTCCTCGCGCGGGACCAGTTCCGGCGTGGTGGCGGCCCAGGCGGGGAAATTCAGCGCATTGCCCATGCCGATGCAGAAGGTCAGCACCAGCAGCCCCCAGGGGCCGAGCACGCCCGCCCAGGTCAGCACCGCCAGCAGCGCAGCCATGGACAGCACCCAGGCCTGCGCGCCGATCAGGTAGACGCGACGGTCGATGATGTCCGCCAGCGCGCCGGCCGGCAGTGCGAGCAGGAAGACCGGCAGCATCGATGCCGCCTGCACCAGCGAGACCATGACCGGGGACGGATCGAGGCTGGTCATCATCCAGCCCGCGCCGGTGTTCTGCACCCACAGCCCGATATTGGCCGCGAGGTTGGCCCACCACAGCATGCGGAAGGCCGGGTGGCGGAAGGGCGCGAAGGCGGCTGGCATCAAGGCAAGGTGGCAGAGGCCACGGCGCCGCGGGAAGCCATGTTTGCGCGCGCCGGGGGTGCGCGCACCGAGCCCCTGCCCGCATGCAGCGCAAACACCAGCGCGTATGACAACAACATCAGCAGGAACCAGGCGCCGAACTTCGCCGGCGGCACCATCGACCAGCCGCCGCGCTGGTGCGGATACAGCCAGGCGCCGGCGAAGGTGCCGAGGTTCTCGGCGAACCAGATGAACAGCGCGACCAAGGCGAAGCCGACCAGCAGCGGCATCCAGCGATGGCGCCGCCAGGGACGGAAGTAGATCCGGCAACGCCCGAACATCACCCCCGCCGCGACGAACAGCACCCAGCGCGCATCCCAGGTGAAATGGTGCGTGAAGAAATTGACGTAGATCGCGGTGCCGAGCCCCAGCACCGCCCAGGCCGGCGGATGGTGGGTGAAGCGGAAGTCGAACAGCCGCCAGGCACGGGCGATGTAGGACCCGACGGCCGCGTACATGAAGCCGGTGAACAACGGCACGCCGCCGATCCGCGCGTAGGAGAATTCCGGGTAGGTCCAGGACCCCATCGCGGTCTTGAACACCTCCATCGCCGTGCCGACCAGGTGGAAGACCAGGATGACGCGCGCTTCGTCAAGCGTCTCCATCCGCGTGACCAGCAGCGCGCCCTGGATGGCGATGCAGGCGACCAGCAGGAAGTCGTAGCGCGGCAGCCAGGCATCGCGGGGGTACAGCAGGTGCGTCGCCACCAGCAGCGCCAGCAGCACGCCCCCGAACAGGCAGGCCCAGCCCTGCTTCACGCCGAAGCGCAGGAATTCGTAGCTGCCCGAGGCGAGCGGCCCGGCCCGCACGGCGCGGGCGGCCAGGCGCCGCTCGGCCGCGATGAAGCGGGCGATGGGCGGCCAGGCGGAAGCGGCGCTTTCAGTCATGCATGCGGACCATGCCCCGCGCTTTGCGGCGGGCGCATGGCGCGGGCCTCAGTCCAGCGTGGTCGCGGGCCCCGCCGGGCGCGCGGCGCGGTTCCACAGGTTGCGGATCTGCTCGCTGACGCCGACCGGGTCGGGCACGCCGCGCAGCACGTGCAGTTCCTCGGTGCGGCCTTCCATCGACTTGATCACCACGTCGCCGATGCCGACCAGGCGGTGATAGAGGCTCTGCTTCACCACCACGTCGCGGATGCGGAAGATCTCGATGTCGTCGCGCACCTTGGTCCAGAAGCCGGAGGTGACGGTGATGCGTTCATTGGTGACGCGGATGCGCTGGCGCCCCAGGAAGGGCAGGCCGAGCATCAGCACGCTCAGCAGCAGCCAGAGCGGACCATAGGAACGCTTCGTCTCACGCGTCTCGACGAGGATTGTTTCGGACATGCGGGCTTCCCTGCGACTCTCCACCGATTAGGCGCTGGCGCGGCGGCGGGCAACGGGGAAGGGCTTGGCGCGGGGCGGCGCGGCCCGGAAAGCAGATTCCGGCGCAGACAGACCGTCTGGAAGGAAAATCTTTCTGTTTGACGGGCCTTGTCTTGGGTCTCGTGGAATGTCTTTTCTCCGACTGCCCCGCCACACACCCGACCGGACCGCCGCCATGCCCAAGATCCACGTCATCCACGAGAACGATGCCTGGCTCGCGCCCTTCCGCGATGCCTTCGCCGGCCTGCGCGCGCCGTATGAGGAATGGTTCCTCGACCGCGGCCTGCTCGACCTGACGCAGCCGCCGCCCGAAGGCGTGTTCTGGAACCGCATGTCGGCGTCATCGCACACGCGCGGGCATGTCTATGCGCCGGAATATGCGGGGGCCGTGATCGAATGGCTGGAACGCCACGGGCGCGTGGTGGTGAACGGACGGCGTGCCTTGCAGCTGGAGCTGTCCAAGGTCGCGCAATACGAGGCGCTGGCGGCCTTCGGCATCCCGACGCCACCGACCGTGGCGGTGGTGGGTGAACAGAACATCCGCGAGGCGGCCGCGCGCATCGGCTTCCCGCTGATCCTCAAGCACAACCGCGCCGGCAAGGGGCTGGGCGTGCAGCTCGTGCATTCCGCGGCGGCGCTGGAGGAAGCGGTGGCGCGGATCGCCGCCAGCGAGGACCCGCACGCCTTCCCGCGCGACGGCATCTGGCTGGTGCAGCGCTACATCGCCGCGCCCCAGCCCTTCATCACCCGCGCGGAATTCGTCGGCGGGACGTTCGTCTATGCCGTGCAGGTGGATACCTCGGAGGGGTTCGAGCTCTGCCCAGCCGATGCCTGCGCGCTGCCCGAGGGTGCGGCCTGCCCCGCCGTCGCGCCGGGCGAGAAGTTCCGCATCGTCGAAGGCTTTGCCCATCCGCTGCTCCCGCGGATGGAGGCGTTCCTCACGGCGAACGGCATCGGTGTCGGCGCCATCGAGTTCGTGACGGACGCCGCCGGCGAGACCTTCGCCTACGACGTCAACACCAACACCAACTACAACCCGGAGGCGGAACGGCGCGCCGGCGTCTCGGCGCCGCTGGCGGTGGCGCGGCACCTGGTGTCGCTGCTGCCGCGCGCGGCGGTGGCGGCGTGACGATGCGACGCCTTCTGGTCGCGCTCGCCGCCACGGCCGCCCTCGTTGCGCCCGCCGCGGCGAGTGAGCCGCCGGGCGACACGCGCCCGATCCGCTGGCTGGTCGGCCTGCCCGCCGGCAGCGGGCCCGACATGCTGACGCGCGTGCTGGGGGAACGCCTCGCCGTGCTGCTCGGCCGGCCGATCGTCGTGGAGAACCGCCCCGGCGCGGCCGGCAACCTTGCGGCGGCGGCGCTCGCGCGCGCCGCGCCGGACGGCACCACATTGGGCACGCTGCTGGCCGCCACCGTGGCGATCAACCGGCACCTCTATCGCGACCTCGGCTTCGACCCGGCGCGCGACTTCACGCCGATCAGCCATTTCGCATCCTTCCCCGGGGTGCTGCTGGTGCACCCTTCCGTGCCGGTGGAGACGTTGAACGACTTCGCCGCCTGGGTGCGCGCGCAGCCGCAACCGCCGCTGTGTGCCACTGGCGGCGCGGGGGTGGTGCCGCACCTGGCCACCGCCTGGCTGATGCGCGAGATCGGCGGGCGCTGCGAATTCGTGCATTACCGCGGCAGCCCCGAGGCGCAGCGCGACCTGGTCGCCGGGCGGGTGCAGGTGCTGATGGACGGGTTGCCGACATCGCGCGGGACGCTGGCCGCTGGGCTGGCACGCGGGGTGGCGATCACCGGCCTGGAGCCGTCGCCGCAAGCGCCCGGCCTGCCCACCATCGCGGGCAGCCTGCCGGGCTTCGAGGCGCTGTCCTGGATCGCGGTCGGCGCGCCGGCGGGGTTGCCGGAACCGGTCGCCGCCCGGCTGGAAGCGGCAGTCGCGGAGGCAATGTCCGAACCCGCGCTGCTCGCCCGCTTCAGGTCCATGGGGGCGGAGCCGGCGGCGTCCGGCCGGGCGGCCCTGGCGCGGCGCATCGCGGCCGAGGATGCGCGGTGGGGCGCGCTGGTGCGCGAGGTCGGCATCACGCTGGAGTAAAAGTGGCGGTTCAGGCCACCAACCAGGCGGCCAGCGCCGCATTCACCGCCTCGGGCACCTCCATCGTCGGCAGGTGCCCGGCATCGGCGAAGCGGCGCAGCCGCGCGCCCGGTATCATCGCCGCCATCTCCTCGGCGAGGTGCGGGGGCGTCAGCGCGTCATCCGAACCGACGCCGACCAGCGTGGGCACCGCGATGCGCGCCAGGTCCGGGCGCGAATCAGGGCGATGCATGATGGCGGCCTGTTGGCGCAGGAAGGCCGCCTGCCCCACGCGCTCGGCCATGGCCATAACCTCGGCCGCGATCGGCGTGTCGAGCCGCGAAGGATGGATCAACTGCGGCAGCAGCCTGGGCGTCACGCCGCGGAACTGGCCGGAGCGCGACAGCGCGATCAGCCCGCGCCGCCGCCGCGTCTGCTCGGGCGTATCCGGCCGCGCGGAGGTGTCGAGCAACGCAAGCCGCGTGACCCGCTGCGGCGCGGCGCGCAGGATTTCCAGCGCGACATAGCCGCCCATCGACAGCCCCGCCAGCGCGAAGGGGCCATCCAGTGCCGCCAGAGCGCGCGCCGCCATTGCCGCCACATTGTCATCAAGTGTGAGGTCCGCGACCACCGGGTGCGCCAGCGGCGCAAGGGCAGCGACCTGGTCGCGCCACAACCGCGCATCGCAGAGCAGGCCAGGCAGCAGCAACAGGGCGGGCGCATCCGTCATGTGGCGGCTTTACCGCCAGGGCCGGCCGGCGTCCACGCACCACGACAGGCGGAAAACCTTGATCTTCGCGCCGAACCGGCGCATATGCGCGGCGCTCGTGGATTGGCGGGCCGGACCGCCGGCCCCGGATGCGCGCCCTGCCGGGGCTCGGCCACCCACCGCAAACCCCTCTGGCGGCCCGCCTGGCCGGGCCATGGAATCGAGCGAATTGAACGACCTTCCTGTTACGGCCGCTGACGCGACCGATGTCCCGGCTCAGCCGGAGACCACCCCCGAGCCGATGACCGCCGCGACGCCCCCCGAGGCCGAGGCTGCTCCCGAGGCCGAGATCGAGGCCGCGCCCGCGCAGCACGACGATGCCGACGAGGACGACATGCCCGACTATCCCGAGGAGGAGGAGGAAGCGCCCGCGCGCACCACCTTCGCCGACCTCGGCCTGTCGGACGAATTGCTGCGTTCCGTCACGGAATCCGGCTACATCCACCCCACGCCGATCCAGGAACAGGCCATCCCGTATGTCCTGATGAACCGGGACGTGCTGGGCTGCGCGCAGACCGGCACCGGCAAGACCGCGTCCTTCGTGCTGCCGATGCTGGACATCCTGACCGGGTCGCGCGCCAAGGCGCGCATGCCGCGCAGCCTGATCCTGGAGCCGACGCGCGAACTGGCGCTGCAGGTCGCCGAGAACTTCGAGAAATACGGCAAGCACCTGAAGCTCAACCACGCCTTGCTGATCGGCGGGGAGAGCATGAACGACCAGCGCGACGTGCTCGAGAAGGGCGTGGACGTGCTGATCGCCACGCCGGGGCGGCTGCTCGACCTGTTCGACCGCGGCCGCATCCTGATGGCCGACTGCAAGCTGCTGGTGATCGACGAGGCCGACCGCATGCTGGACATGGGGTTCATCCCCGATGTCGAGCGCATCGTGGCCATGCTGCCGAAGATCCGCCAGACGCTGTTCTTCAGCGCCACCATGGCCCCGGAAATCCGCCGCCTGGCCGATGCCTTCCTGTCGAACCCGAAGGAAATCGCGGTCTCGGCGCCGGCCTCCGTCGCCACCACCATCACCGCCGGCGTCGTCTATGTGCAGCCGCACGACAAGCGCGAGGCGCTGCGCCGCATGATCCGCACCGAGCAGGTGCAGAACGCGCTGATCTTCTGCAACAAGAAGATCGAGGTCGACATCCTGTACAAGTCGCTGAAGAAGCACGGCTTCAGCGTCGGCGCCCTGCATGGCGACATGGACCAGTCCACCCGCTTCGCCACGCTGAACGCCTTCAAGGCGAATGAGCTGCAGCTGCTGGTGTGCTCCGACGTCGCGGCGCGCGGCATCGACATTGGCGGGCTGTCGCATGTCTTCAACTTCGACGTGCCGTTCCGCGACGAGGACTACGTCCACCGGATCGGGCGTACCGGCCGCGCCGGGCGCGAGGGCCGTGCCTATTCCATCGCGACCGCCGACGACGCGCGCAACGTGGCCGCGATCGAGAAGCTGACCGGCAAGCCCATCCCGCGCATCGTGGTCGAGGGCCTCGACGTCGTGACGGATGAGGAGATCGAGGAAGCCCTGCGCGCCCCGCGCGGGCGTGGCCGTGGCCGTGCTGCCCCGTCGGCCAAGGGCCGTGGCGGGCGCGACGGTGCGCGCCGCGAGGCCGCGCCACGCCGCGACGGGCCGCCACGCGAACGCGCCCCGCGCACCCCGCGCGAGGCCGCCCCGCGTGACGCCGCGCCGCGCGACGCCGCCCCGGCCGAGGACGCTGCCGAGGCGCCGCGCGCGCGCCGCGAACGCGCCCCGCGCGCCGACCGCGCCCCACGCCCCGAGACCGCCGAGGCCGCCCCGCGCCGCGAGCGCAGCGCCGACCGCTCCGCCCGGATCGAGCGCGAGACCGCCGAACCCCGCGCCGAGCGCGAGCCCCCGCGCCGCGATCGCGAACGGGAGCGCGACCCGCGCGGCGAACGCCGCCATCGCCCGGAGGATCTCGGCCCGTCGGTCAAGGGCTTCGGCGATGCGGTGCCGGCCTTCATGACCATCCCGCTGCCGCGCCCGCGCCCGTCGCCCCCCGAGGCGGCGCCGGAGACCGAGGCCGCCTGAGACCAGCTGCCGCTGGTAGGCTTTTTCGCGCGCAGCCGCCACACCAACCCTGCGCGCAGACCTGCCGGGCGCACCCCGCCCGGCTTTCGTGATGGACCGAGGGCCGGACAGGGGCGCACCCTGCCGGCCGGATGCCGGAGGACACCGCCATGAACGTCGTCACCAAGCCCGCCGCCGCCCGCGCGCAATTCGTGTGGGACGATCCACTGCTGCTCGACGGCGTCCTGACCGAGGACGAGCGCATGATCCGCGACGCCGCGCGCGACTTCTGCCAGGAGAAGCTGCTGCCGCGCGTCCAGGAAGCCTTCCGCAAGGAGCACTTCCACCGCGAGATCATGAACGAATTCGGCGAGATGGGCTTTCTCGGCGCCACGCTGGACAGCCATGGATGCGCGGGCGTGGGCTACGTCTCCTACGGGCTGATGGCGCGCGAGGTGGAGCGCGTCGATTCCGGCTATCGCAGCGCGTTCTCGGTGCAGTCCTCGCTGGTGATGTTCCCGATCCATGCCTTCGGCTCGGATGCGCAGAAGGACAAGTTCCTGCCCAAGCTGCGGACCGGCGAATGGGTCGGCTGCTTCGGCCTGACCGAACCGGATGCTGGATCCGACCCGTCCTCGATGCGCACGCGCGCGAAGAAGGTCGATGGCGGCTACATCGTCAGCGGTTCCAAGACCTGGATCACCAATTCGCCGATCGCCGATGTCGCGGTGGTCTGGGCGAAGGACGACGATGGCGTGCTGCGCGGCTTCCTGCTGGAACGCGGCATGAAGGGGCTGTCCTTCCCAAAGATCGAGGGCAAGTTCTCGCTGCGCGCCTCGGTTACCGGCATGATCATGATGGACGATGTGTTCGTGCCGGAGGAGAACCGCCTGCCGGGCGTGAAGTCGCTGGCGGGTCCGTTCCAGTGCCTCAACCGTGCGCGCTACGGCATCGCCTGGGGGTCGCTGGGTGCGGCGGAAGACTGCTGGCACCGCGCGCGCGACTACACCATGAACCGCAAGATGTTCGGCAAGCCGCTGGCGGCAACGCAACTCATCCAGAAGAAGCTCGCGGACATGCAGACCGAGATCACGCTCGGCCTGCACGCCGTGCTGCGCGTCGGCCGGCTGATGGACGAAGGCAAGGCCGCGCCGGAGATGATCTCCCTGGTGAAGCGCAACAATTGCGGCAAGTCGCTGGATATCGCCCGCGTCGCCCGCGACATGCATGGCGGCAACGGGATCGTCGACGAGTATCACGTCATCCGCCACGTCATGAACCTCGAGACGGTGAACACGTATGAGGGCACGCACGACGTGCACGCGCTGATCCTCGGGCGCGCTCAGACCGGGCTGAACGCCTTCGGCGGCTGAAAAGCGCGCGGCGCGGAGGGCGGGCGATGCACCTGATGGGCCCGGTCGACCTCGCGTCGATCGAGCGCACGTTGCAGATCGCCATCGCGCCGGCGTTCATCCTGGGCGGCGTCATGGCTCTGCTGTCGCTGCTGACCGGGCGCCTCGCCAGACTGGCCGAACGCCACAAGGAGATCCTGGACGGCGCGCTGGTGCCCCCGCACGAGCGCCGCCTGCTGGTGCGGCGGGCGCGGCTGACCTATCGCGGCATCACCTTCGCGATCATCTCCGCCTGCCTGCTCTGCGTGCTGGTCATCGTGTCCTTCGTCGAGCCATTGCTCGGCGTGACCATGGGGCACCATGTCGCGGGTCTGCTCGTGGTGGCCATGGCCTGCCTGACCGGGGCGCTGATCTGCTTCCTGTGGGAAGTCCTGCTCTCCGCGCACATCCTGCCGTTGCACCACGAAAAGTGACCACTGGCGCCACGCTGCTGCGGGTCACGCGGATGGGCGGCGGCGGCGATGGTATCGCCGCCCTCCCCGACGGCACGCCATGCTTCATCCCGCGCGCCCTGCCGGGCGAGGACGTGCGCGCCGTCCCCGGCCCGCGCCGGCGCGACGGCGCCCGCGCGGTGCTGGAGGCGGTGGTCGCCCCCAGCCCCGATCGCGTCGAACCCGCCTGCCGGCACTTCGCGCAGGGCTGCGGCGGCTGCGCCGTGCAGCATTGGGCCCCGGCCGCGCAGGCCGGCTGGAAGCGCGACCGGCTGGTCGAGGCGCTGTCGCGCGCCGGCTATCCTGGCGCCGATGTCGCGCCCACCGTGACGACCCCGATGGGCCGGCGCCGCCGCGCCGATTTCGCCCTGCGGCGGGATGCCGGCAGCATCCGCATCGGCTTCCACGCGAGCGCCAGCGCGGCCGTGCTGGACCTGGCCGAATGCCCCGTGCTGGACCCACGGCTGGTGGCGCTGCTGGCGCCGCTGCGCGCCATGCTGCGGCGCCTGCCGGCCTTGCGGCGGGATGGCTCGGCGGTGGTGAACCTGCTCGATACGGGACCCGATCTGCTGCTGCGGACCGACGGCCCGCTGGCGGCGGCCGAACGCGCGCTGCTGGCCAGCTTCGCCGCCGAGGCCGGGCTGGCGCGCATCGCCTGGGCGGGGCCGGGCGGGTCGGTGGAACCGGCCGCGCAGCTCGGCCCGGCCAGCATCGCGCTGTCGGGGGTGCCGGTGGCGCCGCCGCCCGGGGCCTTCCTCCAGGCCAGCCCGGAGGGCGAGGCGGCGATCATTGCCGCCGTGCTGACCGCCCTGCCGACGCGCCTGGCGGGCCGCGGTCGGATCGCCGACCTGCATGCGGGGCTCGGCACGCTGTCCATCCCGCTGGCCGCGCGCGGGCGCGTCGCGGCCTTCGAGAGCGAGGCCGGCGCCGTCGCCGCGCTGGCCGCCGCAGCGGGGCGCGCGGGGCTACCGCTGTCGGCGACGCGACGCGACCTGGTGCGCCAGCCGCTGACGGTGGCGGAGCTCGCGCCCTTTGCCGCCGTGGTGCTGGACCCGCCCTTCGCGGGCGCGGCCGAACAGGCGGCGCTGCTGGCGCGCAGCGCGGTGCCGCTGGTGGTCTATGTGTCGTGCAACCCGGCGGCGCTGTCGCGCGATGCGCGGGGCTTCGCGCAGGCAGGCTGGCAGGTGGCGGCGGCGACGCCGATCGACCAGTTCGTGCATTCCGCGCAGGTCGAGGCGGTGGTGGCCTTCACGCGGGCGCGCCGCTAGCGCCGTTTCCGCTCGCTCCGGCTCGCTGCAACGTCCCTAGCGCTTCATGTTCACGAGCATCTTCACCCGCCCAGCCGATTCCGTTTGAGCGGGTGATGCTCTCTGCCTCAGCAGGGCTCGACATTCGACAGGTACAGCGTGGCGATGCGGCGCGTGCCGAGCAGGTCCTCGATGGTGCAGGGCTTGGCGCGCGAATCGCCGTCCACGAAGCGCAGCGGGAAGCGCGCGGACAAGGCCACCAGCATCGCCGTCGCGTCGCGGCAGCGCTTGGCGTCGAATTCCAGCAGGATCCGCAGCTTCGGGCTGCGGTCGACCAACTGCGCGATGCCCGCCACGATGGCATCGGCCGAGGCGGAGCAGCCGATCCGCAGGAAGTCGACGCTGCCGGGCACCAGGTCCTGCAGCGCGACGCCGGGGGCAGTGCAGAAGCGGCGTGCGTCCTCGGCCGTGAAGAACCCCGCGAAGGGCCCTTCCGCTGGGCCGGTCAGCAGGGCGGGCACCTTGATGGTTTCGCGCGCCGATTCCGTCGCGGCGAGGCGGCGCACGGTGACCACCGGCTCCAGTCCATTGACCACGACATTGCGGTGCAGCAGCCAGTGCAGCCAGGGATTGGGCTCCAGCGCATGAACCCGCCCTTGTGAACCCACCAGATCCGCCAGCAGCAGGGTGTAGTAACCATAGACGGCGCCGACATCCATCGCCGTCTCGCCGCGCGCGACGTTGCGGCAGACGAATTCGGTGATCCAGTATTCCCAGTAGCCGTCCAGCAGAAGGTGCGGCGCGATGCCGCCATCCGCCGCGTCGGTGAACATCTTGAAGCGGCCCAGCGCGCGGCACAGGACGCTGCCATCTGGCAGCGGCACGGTCTGGGTGCGGTCGCGGATCAGCGCCTCGACCTGGCGACGGTCGCCGCCGCGCAGGAGTTCGTCCAGCGTGGCGATGTCGCGCCGGCCGACCGCGGCGTGGATGGCTTCGATTTCCGCGCGCAGGGTCGCGAGCTCGCCGCGCATGCGGAACAGTTCCTCATGCGTACGGTGCATCGTGCTTCGGGCAGGGCCACTGCCGGTGGCGAACAGCCAGGCCAGGAAGCGGGGCACAATTCCGGCGCGGGGCGCCGCGGCGGAGGTCATCGGCAGATGCGTGTCGTCCTTGGGCACACCCTGTCCTTGGTCAATCCGTGGTCACTCGCCCCGGCGCAAAATCCCACCGCAGGGCGAAGGTTGCAACCCGTTGGCCCGCCGGGGCTTGAACGATTCGGCGCGATCACCACCCTGGCTTGGTCGGGAAACGTTTCCGGGAGACCACCGCCATGATCGATCGCCGCCTTGCCATGCTGGCCGCAGGGGGCGCCCTGGCGTTGCCTGGCCTGGCGCGCCACGCCGCCGCGCAGGCGCCCGCCGCGCCGGCAGCATCTGCCCAGGCGCCGGGCTTCTATCGCTTCCGCTTAGGCGGCTTCACCGTGACCACCGTGCATGACGGATTTTTCGCGCGCCCGCTCGAGGGCTTCGTCCGCAACGCGCCTCTCGCGGAGGTGCAGGCCGCCGCCACGGCATCCTTCCTGCCGACCGACCGCCAAGTGATCCCGTTCACCATCACCTTCGTCAGCCGCGGCGATACGCTGGCGGTGTTCGACGCCGGCAATGGCGTGACGCCGGCGGGTGCGACGGCCGGTCGCATGATCGCCAACATGGCCGCCGCGGGCATCGACCCGGCGCGCGTGACGCATGTGATCCACAGCCACTTCCACGGCGACCACGTGAACGGCCTGCTGAACGCCGAGGGCGGGCGCGCCTTCCCCAACGCCGCGGTGCTGGTGCCGCAGCCCGAATGGGAATGGTGGACCACCGAGGCCAACCAGACGCGCAGCCCGGAGAGCCAGCGCGGCAGCTTCGCGAATGTCGCGCGCCGCTTCGCGCCCTATCAGGGCCGCGTCACGCCCTTCGCGCCGGGTGCGGAGGTCATTCCGGGCATCACCTCGATGGCGGCGCCGGGCCATACGCCGGGCCACACCATCTTCCGCGTGGCGGATGGCGGCGCGCAGATGATGTTCCTGGCCGACGTGACCAACCGGCCGGAGATCATGATGGCCAATCCGGACTGGCAGATCGTGTTCGACTTCGACGGCGACGCGGCGGCGGCCACGCGCCGGCGCGTGCTGGACATGGTGGCGACCGATCGCATCCGCGTGACCGGCTACCACTACCCCTTCCCGGCCAATGGCTATGTCGCCAGGCGGGGCAACGGCTTCCGCTTCGTGCCGGCGGACTGGTCCTCGGCGGTGTGAACCGGCAGCTTGATTCCGCGGCGCGCGGCACGATGTGTTGCGCGCCCGGATCGGGCCAGGGAGAGCACGCATGACAACGACACGCCGCGCCGCCATCGGCGCCGCCGCAGGCCTGCTGACCGCCCCACCGCTGCTGGGACTGCGCGATGCCGCAGCCCAGGGTGCAACACCGCCCGTGGTCGGCCCCGCGTTTCATCGCTTCGAGGTCGGCGCGCTGAAAGTCACGGTCGTGACAGACGGGTCGAATGTCCGCGCCGATGTCACGCGCGGCCTGGTGGCGAACGCCACGTCCGAGCAGGTGGGCGGCGCGCTGCGCGCCGGCGGGATCGCCGGGCCGGCGATGCGGAACCCCTACAACGTGACCTTCGTCGAGACATCGCGCGGGCTGGTGGCGATCGATGTCGGCACCGGCGGCGCGCCGGGGTCGGGCGTGGGGGTGCTGCGCGACAATATGCGCGCGGCGGGGCTGGATCCCGCGCGGGTCGTGCTGATCGTGCACACGCATTTCCATGGCGACCATATCGGCGGTCTGACCGGTGCCGACGGCGCCGCACTGTTCCCGCAGGCCGCCGTGGCGGTGCCCGAGCGCGAATGGGTCTTCTGGAACGATGCCGGCGAGGAATCCCGCGCCAATGAGGCACGCCGCCCCGGCTTCGCGAATGTGCGCCGCCGCTTCGCGCCGTATCTGGAGCGCGTGACGCGCTTCGCCCCGGATACCGAGGTGGCGCCCGGCATCCGCGCCGTCGCGACCAATGGCCACAGCCCGGGGCATACATCCTTCCTGCTCGCGGATGGTGCCGCGCAGGCGATGGTGATCGGCGATGCCGTCACCACGCCGGTCTTCTTCATGGCGAATCCCGATTGGTATCCGGGCTTCGACATGGACCCGACGATGGCGGTCGAGACGCGCAAGCGCCTGCTGGACCGCGCCGCGACCGAGCGCATGCCGGTGGTCGGCTATCATTTCGACATGCCGGCGACGGGGCGGGTGGAGCGCGCGGGGACAGGCTATCGGCTGGTGCCCGCCGGGGCGTGATGGGCGGCTTGCGTCGTCGCTTCGGCCGGGGCATCGACGCCCCGGACCGCAGCGGGGATGCGCCATGGCCGTGACCTATACGATCGTGTTCCGCGTGCGTGCGGCGGAGCTCGACCGCTTCCACATGCTCCTCGGCGGGGTGCTGGATGCGATGCGGGCGGAGGCGGGGTTCATCTCCGCCACTCTGCATGCCGACCCGCAGGATCCGCATCGGTTCCTGCTGCACGAGACCTGGCGCGACCATCACGAGGTGGTTGAGGTGGAGATCAAGCGCGCGTATCGCGACGCTTTGCACGCCACGCTGCCGGACTTGCTGGAGGTGCCGCGCGAGATCGGGATGTGGACGCCGTTGCGGGAGGATCGGCGCGGGTGAACACGGCCGGCGCGGTTCAGACGTGGAAGGATTCGCCGCAGCCGCAGCGGCCCTTCTCGTTCGGGTTGGTGAAGGTAAAGCCGGCGGTCATCGCCTTCACCTCGTAGTCCATCACCGTGCCGATCAGGAACAGCGTCGCCTTGCGGTCGATCAGCACAGTCACGCCACGGTCGGTGATGACCTCGTCCGAAGGTGCCGCGGCGTCGGTCCAGGACAGGTCGTAGGACAGGCCGGAACAGCCCTTCGTGCGGACGGCGATCCGCAACAGCTTGCCGTGCTCGCCCTTCGCGTACAGCGCGCGCAGGCGGTCGGCCGCGCCTTCGGTGAGCGCCATCAGCGGCGGCAGGGCGCGCTTGGCGCGGGGGGCTTCGGTGGTGATGCTCATGGCGTGCAGCCTCAGAACATGTTCAGGGCGAGACGGGCGTCCTCGCTCATGCGGGAGGGATCCCAGGGCGGATCCCAGACGACTTCGACCAGCACGTCGGCGACGCCTTCGACGCCGCGCACGGCCTCCTCGACCTGGGCAGGCAGTTCCTGGGCCGAGGGGCAGGAGGGCGTGGTCAGGGTCATCTCGACCTTGACCTGGCCGTCATCGGCGATCTCGACGGCGTAGATCAGCCCGAGCTGGTAGATGTCGACCGGGATCTCGGGGTCGTAGACGGTGGCGATGGCGGCGATCACCGCATCCTCGCTGACGCGCGGCGCGGGGGGCTTCACCTCGCCCTCGGGGGTCCAGGCGGCGCGGGTTTCGGTCGGCGCGTTCATGGGGGCGTCCTCACTCACTGCTCGCCTCCTTCGCGCCGTCGAGCGCGGCGTTGAGCGTGTGCCAGGCGAGCGTCGCGCATTTCACGCGCGAGGGGAATTCATGGACGCCCGACAGCGGCGCCAGGCGTTCCATGTCGTCGGCCAGGGCCGCGCCGCAATCGGGGCAGGCGCCTGTCATGGCCAGCTCGCGGAAGGCCGCACCCAGCGCGCGGGCCTGTTCGGCGGTCTTGCCCTGCACCGTCTCGGTCATCAGGGAGGCCGAGGCGGTGGAGATGGCGCAGCCGCGGCCCTGGAAGGCGGCCTGCGCGATGGTGCCGTCGGGGGCCTGCTTCACGAACAGCTCGATGCGGTCGCCGCACATCGGGTTGTCGCCGCGCGCCGTGGCGGTGGCGTCCTCCAGCCGGCGGAAATTCCGCGGCTTGCGGCCGTGGTCGAGGATGACTTCCTGGTACAGGTCGCGCAGGTCGTCGAAGAGTCCGCTCATTTGAAGAACTCCCGCGCCTCGGTCAGCGCCTGGGCGAGCAGGTCGATCTCGTCCTTCGTGGTGTAGAGGCCGAAGGAGGCGCGCGTGGTGCCGTTCTCGAGCCCGAAGCGCGCATGCAGCGGTTCGGCGCAGTGGCGCCCGGCGCGCACGGCGATGCCGGCGCGGTCGAGCAGCGTGGCGAGGTCGTGCGGATGCGCGGCATCCAGGCCGAAGGCGAAGACACCGCCGCGGTCCTGCGCGGCACCGAGCAGCGTGAGGCCCGGCACCTGCGCGAGCCGCGCCGTGGCGTGGTCCACCAACGCGCGTTCATGCGCCTCGATCGCGCCCATGCCGATGGCGGTGACGTAGTCGATGGCGGCATGCAGGCCGACGGCCTCGATGATGGCGGGCGTGCCGGCCTCGAACTTGCCGGGCACTGGCGCCCATTCGGATTTCTCGAAGGTCACGACGGAGATCATGTCGCCGCCACCCAGGAAGGGCGGCATGCGGTCGAGGTGTTCGAGCCGCGCCCAGAGCACGCCGATACCGGTCGGCCCATACAGCTTGTGGCCAGTGAAGCAGTAGAAGTCGCAGCCGATCGCCTGCACATCGACGCGGCGATGCACCGCGGCCTGCGAACCGTCCAGCAGCACCTTGGCCCCATGCGCGTGGGCCAGCGCGACGATGCGTTCGACCGGCGTGACGGTGCCGAGCACGTTCGACATGTGCGCGATGGCAACCAGCCCGACCTTGCCGTCCGACAAATGCCGTTCGAGGTCCTCCATGTCGAGTTCGCCGGCATCGGTCACGCGGCAGACGCGGAGTTCGTTGCCGCGGTCGTCGCGCAGCATCTGCCAGGGGACGATGTTGGCGTGGTGTTCGAGTTCGCTGATCACCACCGCCTGGCCGGGCTTCATCACGCCGCGGCCCCAGCAATGGGCCACGAGGTTCATCGCCTCGGTGCTGTTCTTGGTGAAGACGATCTCGCGCGGGTCGGCGGCATTGATGAAGCGCGCGGTGGCGCCCCGTGCGGCCTCGTAGGCATCGGTCGCGAGTTCGCTCAGCCGGTAGGCGCCGCGATGGACATTGGCGTAGGCCGTCTCCATGCAGCGCACCATGGCGTCGATCACCACGCGCGGCTTCTGCGCGGATGCGCCGGAATCGAGGAAGACCAGCGGGCGGCCGCGCGCCTGCGGCTGCGACAGGATGGGGAAATCCTGGCGGATGCGCGCGACGTCGAAGGGGGTGGCCGACACGCCGTCCATCACGCAGCCTGCCCCTGGCGCGACCACCAGGCATCGAGCGCCCGGGTCAGTGCGCCGCGCAGGGTCTCGTCGGTCACGGTCTCGACGGCCTCGTGCAGGAAGGCTTCCACCAGCATGGCCTTGGCATGGGCTTCGGGAATGCCGCGCGCGCGCAGGTAGAACAGGCTGTCGGGGTCGAGCGCGCCGACCGTCGCGCCATGGCTGCACTTCACGTCGTCGGCGTAGATTTCCAGCTGCGGCTTGCTGTCGATCTCGGCTTCCTCGGACAGCAGCAGCGCCTGGTTCATCTGGTAGCCGTCGGTCTTCTGCGCCTCGCGTCGCACCAGGATCTTGCCCTGGAAGACGCCGCGCGAACGGCCGGTCAGCACGGTCTTGTAGGTCTGGCGCGACGCGCAATCGGGCGCGGCGTGATCGAGGGAGGTGGTGGTGTCCACGTGCTGGCCCTCGCTGGCCATCTGCGCGCCGTTCATGTGGCAGGCGGCGCGCGGGCCGACCAGGGCGGCGTGGATCTCGTTGCGCGTCAGGCGCGGGCCTGCGGCGACGGTGAAGTTGTCGTAGGTGCCCTCGGCGGCGATGCGCGCGTAGATGGTGGACAGGTGGAAGACCGTCGCGGCTTCCTGCAGCATGCGGCCGTGGGTGAGCGAGGCGCCTTCGGCGACCTCGATCTCGAAGACCGGGTTGTGCAGGCAGGTGCCGGCGCCGGTCGCAGTCTCGATCAGCGTGAGACGCGCGCCCGCGCCCAGCCGCAGCAAATGCCGCGGATGGAACGCGAAGGGGCGACCAGGATCGACCGCGACCGACACCAGTTCCAACAGCCCGCCATCGACGCCATCCGGCACGTCGAGGAACAGCCCGTCCTCGAACAGCATGGTGTTCAGCGCGGCGAGCGGTTCGTTCTCCGGCTTGGCCAGGGCGCCGAGGAAGGCCTCGGCTTCCGCCAGATGCTGCGCCAGGCCGTTTGCTCGGAAGGCCATGCCATCCAGAGTCGAAAGATCGGCGCGGAAGCGGCCATCCACGAAGACCGCGCGATGCGGCGCATTGGCGGCCGGCAGCGCGATGGTGCCGTCCACCATGGTCAGCGGCTCGGCGAAGCTGGACTGCGCGAGCGGCGCGAGGTCGGTGTATTTCCACTGCTCGATGCGGCGCGTGGGGAAGCCGCGCGCGGCGAAATGCGCCGCGGCATCGGCGCGCAGCGTATTCAGCCAGGGCTTGCGCGCGCCCGGCAGGTGGTCCTTCAACCCTTCGTAGCGCGCGAGGAAACCCGCGGCGCCGGTCTGCGCGGCCACGGTCATGCGGCGGCCTGGACGGCGCCGTAGCCCTGCGCCTCCAACTCCTGCGCCAGCTCCGCCCCGCCAGACTTCACGATGCGCCCGCCGATCAGCACATGCACGCGGTCGGGCACGATGTAGTCGAGCAGCCGCTGGTAATGCGTGATGACCAGCGCCGAGAAAGCCGGGCCGCGCATGGCGTTCACGCCATCCGCCACGATTTTGAGCGCATCGATATCCAGGCCGGAATCCGTCTCGTCCAGGATCGCCATGGAGGGCTGCAGCAGCGCCATCTGCAGGATCTCGTTGCGCTTCTTTTCGCCGCCGGAGAAGCCGACATTGACGCCGCGCTTGAGCATGTCGTCGGACATCGACAGCATCTTCATGCGTTCGCGCGCGACCTTGAGGAACTGCATGGCGTCGAGCTCGTTCTCGCCGCGCCCCTTGCGGACGGCGTTGAGCGCCGTACGGAGGAAGGTGGCATTGCCCACGCCGGGCAGTTCGACCGGGTACTGGAAAGCCAGGAACAGGCCGGCGGCGGCGCGTTCCTCGGGTTCCATCGCCAGGATGTCGACGCCGTTCAGCGTGGCGGTGCCGGCCGTCACCTCGTAGCCATCGCGCCCGGCCAGCACGTAGGAGAGCGTGGATTTGCCCGACCCGTTCGGGCCCATGATGGCGTGCACCTGGCCGGTCGGGATTTCGAGGTCGATCCCCTTCAGGATCTCCTTGCCATCGACTTCGGCGGTCAGTCCTTCGATCTTCAGCATGGTCAGCCCACTGAACCTTCAAGAGAAATCTGCAACAGCTTCTGCGCTTCCACCGCGAATTCCATCGGCAATTCCTTCAGCACCTCGCGGCAGAAGCCGTTCACGATGAGGCCCACCGCGTCCTCCTGCGTGAGGCCGCGCTGGCGGCAGTAGAACAGCTGGTCCTCGGCGATGCGGCTGGTGGTCGCTTCATGCTCGACCTTGGCGGTGGCGCAGCGGTTCTCGATGTAGGGCACGGTATGCGCGCCGCACAAATCGCCGATCAGCAGGCTGTCGCACTGGGTGAAGTTCCGCGCGCCGGTCGCCTTCGCACCGATCCGCACCAGCCCGCGATAGGTGTTCTGCCCATGGCCGGCGCTGATGCCCTTCGACACGATGGTCGACTTCGTGCGCGGCCCGATGTGGAACATCTTCGTCCCGGTATCGGCCTGCTGGTAGTTATTGGTGATGGCGACGGAGTAGAACTCGCCCACGGAATCCTCGCCCTGCAGGATGCAGGAGGGGTACTTCCAGGTGATGGCGGACCCCGTCTCCACCTGCGTCCAGGAAATCTTGGACCGCGCGCCGCGGCAGGCGCCACGCTTGGTGACGAAGTTGTAGATGCCGCCTTTGCCCTCCGCATCGCCGGGGTACCAGTTCTGCACCGTGGAATACTTGATGGTGGCGTCGTCCATCGCCACCAGCTCGACCACCGCGGCGTGCAGCTGGTTCTCGTCGCGCATCGGGGCCGTGCAGCCTTCCAGATACGAAACGTGCGAGCCTTCATCCGCGATGATCAGCGTGCGCTCGAACTGCCCGGTCGACTTCGCGTTGATGCGGAAATAGGTGGACAACTCCATCGGGCAGCGAACGCCCTTCGGGATGTAGACGAACGACCCGTCGGTGAAGACCGCGCTGTTCAGCGCCGCGTAGAAATTGTCGCCCTGCGGCACCACGGTGCCGAGGTACTTCCGCACGAGTTCCGGGTGCTCCTGCACCGCCTCGCTGATGGCGCAGAAGATGATGCCGTCCTTCGCCAGGCGGTCCTTGTACGAGGTGGCGACGGACACGCTGTCGAACACCGCATCGACCGCGATCGGCATGCGCCCGGCGGCCGGCGTGCTGCCCGCGCCCTCGACGCCCGCCAGGATCTCCTGCTCGCGCAGCGGGATGCCCAGCTTGGCGTAGGTCTTGAGAAGTTCCGGATCGACCTCGTCGAGCGACTTCGGCCCGATCTTCTCCTTCGGCGCGGCGTAGTAGTAGCTGTCCTGGTAGTCGATCGGCGGGTACTTCACCGCGGCCCAGCGCGGCTCCGCCATGGTCTTCCACAGCGCAAAGGCGCGCAGGCGCCATTCGAGCAGCCAGGCGGGCTCGTTCTTCTTGGCGGAGATGAACCGGACGATGTCCTCGTTCAGCCCCTTGGGGGCGAACTCCATCTCGATGTCGGTCTCGAAACCCCACTTGTAGCCGGATTCGGTGGCGGCCTGGACGGTCTCGATGGTTTCCGTGACGGCGGGCATGGTCTTCTTCGTCCTACTCGGCAGCGTAGACAGCCTGCCGGCGCGCGGCAGGTTCGGGATGCGGCACGACGGCCGGCGCATGTGCCAGGTCGGCGATGGAAATGCCGGACAGCGCCCGGCGGATCGCATCGTTCACCGGGTCCCAGCGGCCACGCACGGGGCAGGTCGCCTCCGCGTCACACAGGCCGATGGAATTGTCCACGCAGGCGGTCAGCGCAATGGGTCCATCTATCGCGGTGATCACGTCCGTCAATGGCACCTGCGCGAGCGGCCGCGTCAGGCGATAACCGCCCGCCGCGCCGCGCCGGCCCTCGACAAGGCCGCGCTGCGCCAGGATCTTGAGCACCTTCGACACGGTGGGCTCGGCAAGCCCGGTCGATGCGGCCAGGCCGGGCGCGGTCAGCACGCCGCCATCCTCCGCATCCTCCAGCCGGGCCATCACCACGACTGCATAGTCGGTGAGCTTCGACAGCCTCAGCACGACCAACCCTTTCGTCTAATCCGGACCTGACTGGTCCTGTTTGCAGATGCGCTCGACCCATGCCCCTGTCAAGGCGCCTGGACGCGACGGCGCACCGCCACCATCCTGCGCCGGCAACAGCGGGAATGAACCGGATGCCGACACTTCGCACCGATGACGGCGTGGACCTGGTCTATGAGGAGGCCGGCAGCGGCATCCCCATGGTCTTCGTGCATGAATTCGCCGGCGATGCGCGGTCCTGGGAGCCGCAGATGCGGTTCTTCTCCCGCCGCTATCGCTGCATCGCCTATCATGCGCGCGGCTATCCGCCATCGGCCGTGCCGTCCGACCCGAAGGCCTATTCGCAGGACCGCGCGACGGATGACATCGCGGCGGTGATCAAGGGGCTGGGCCTCGGCCCGTCGCATGTCGTCGGGCTGTCCATGGGCGCCTTCGCGGCGCTGCATCTGGGGCTGCGGCATCCGTCTCTCGCGCGCAGCCTGACGGCCGCCGGCGTGGGCTATGGCGCGGCCCCGGGGAAGCGCGAGCAGTTCCGCGCGGAGACCGACGCCGCGATCGCGCGCATCCGGTCCGAGACCATGGCGGAATTCGGCAAGTCCTATGCCCGCGGCCCCACCCGGCTGGTCTTCGAGGAAACCGACCCGCGCGGCTATGCGGAATTCCGCGCCCAGCTCTGCGAACATTCGACGGAGGGCTCTGCGCTGACCATGCAGGGCGTGCAGCGCGAGCGCCCGTCTCTGTTCGACCTGGCGGAGGGCTTCAAGGCCTTCACCACGCCGACGCTGGTGATCGCCGGCGACGAGGATGACCCGACGCTGGAGCCGGCGCTGTATCTGAAGCGCACCATCCCCACCAGCGCGCTGCTGGTCATGCCCAAGGCGGGGCATACCATGAACCTCGAACACCCCGACGCCTTCAACCGCGCGGTGCTGGACTTCGTGACGCAGGTCGATGCCGGGGCTTGGCGCTCGCGCATCCCGGAGAGCCTGAGCGGGACGATCATCTCGGCCAAGGCCAGCTAGAGCGTGCTGCGTTTGATCGGAATCCGGATTCCGAAACGGGCTGAGATCTGATTCAAGCTGTGGGCTGGGCGATGGAGGCCAGCCTGGATGCGCCCTTACTCCGAGGATCTGCGTGAGCGCGCGG